>Ga0068877_10000438_pt1 | contig 35997 bp, 32 predicted proteins | sample NOAtaG_FD_66437 | JGI IMG/M metagenome (GOLD analysis project Ga0068877, IMG submission 66437) | Freshwater lake microbial communities from Lake Erie, under a cyanobacterial bloom - NOAA_Erie_Diel6S_1000h metaG | ecosystem: Environmental > Aquatic > Freshwater > Lake | place: USA: Ohio, Lake...
AAAGAGGAAGACATCTCCAGTCGTGGGGTGAACCGCTTGTGCTTCGACATCGACAGAACCATCTGGATACGTGACATCCAAGGTTTCTGCGCTGGTGAGAGCTTGGTCCAGCGCGTCTTCCGGAAAGCGGTGAATGCGAACGCGACTGCGCAATCGGAAATTATCACCGGTGTCTGCAACATAGAGGCAACTGCGACTCATGTCAGCACAGGGCCCAAGGCTCAGGTCTTCGGTGTCGACTGTGCCCTTAGCGAAGGGGAATCGTCGTTGCAAATGGCCCTTAGCATCTGTAACGAGGATTTCGGCTGCGTGGCCTGAATCATTCACATGATAAAAGCGATCAGCAAACTGACGACTGATCACAAGCCCGCTCATTTCCTCTAATGCCTCGTCGACTGCATGCAGATGGCTGAAGGTCCAAGCGCAAGATATTCCAGGAGCTGCTTGCAATTCTGCAGCAAAACAGAGAACCAAAGCTCCCATCCATGCCATCAAAAGACTCGACATCTGATCTCCATGCGCTTCTAACCGTCAAGAGCTGTACTTGTGGACATGGTGCTGCATGCCTCGTAGAGAGTCCTCGCGGCCCTGCCTATGTCTGCTCAAAATCGAAGACGATTGAAGATAAATCCCGGTAAGAGCTTGATCACCAGCATGATCCACCGCCAGAACCATGGCGTGTAGAGTACACTTCGACCTTGATCGACGGCGCGCACGATATCGCGAGCGACGGTCTGCGGACTGGCCATCAGAGGGCCCTGGGGTAAATGGGCTGTCATCGCTGTAGCAACCATACCGGGTTTAATGGTCAGGACCTGGACCCCATATGTTTGCAAGTCAGCCTTAAGTCCTGAACAGTAAGCCGTCAAAGCTGCTTTACTGCTACCATAGACGTAGTTACTGGCACGCCCCCGATCCCCCGCAACACTTGACAGCACGGCTATGCAACCTCCGCGCTGCTCTTGAAACCGCGGCCGAAACATATTGATCACTTGCACGGGTGCACTCACATTCAATTCGTACAAGCGACGGCAGAGATGATGATCGTGCACCAACTTCTGCTGATCGCCGAGTATGCCAAAGGCAAGTAAAAGAACATCGATATGCATCCAGCGCTGGAGGATATGCAGACAAGCTTCCTCGACTTGCTTTTCACTCGATAAGTCGGCTACCTGGATCTCGACGTGTGTGGCACCCCTGGCCCGAAGATCATGGGCTAAATCGCTAAGTTTTTGTGCGTCACGGGCTACAAGGTAAAGCCGCGAACCCTGGGCGGCCCACCTTTGAGCTGCAGCCATGGCAATCCCCGAACTTGCTCCCATGATAACGATCGACTCGACTCGTGCTGGATTCATGAACTGCTCACGCGTTTCCAGAAGGCTGATTGGAACTTCGGATCGATATGTCGTTTCAATTCCTGCCATTGTGGGTAACCAGCTTGAAAGGTTTGCGCGCTCATCAAAGCATCCTTGGCGGGATACAGTCGCCCTCCCGCCTCGATCACCATGCGATCGAGCGTTCGAAAGAGCTGCTGAGACCGACTGCCTAGCTGGCAGAAATCCAGGGTCAAGGTGTATCCTTCGCGCGGAAAAGACAAGAGACCAGGAGAGGGGAGATCTCCGAACTTTTTGATGACTGCCAAAAAAGATCCCTGACCGGATGCGGCAATGACATCGAAGAGCTGCCTCAATTCATCCTTGCGATCGGGGGGAAGAACGCATTGATACTGCAGAAGACCGCGTTTACCGTAAAGGCGGTTCCAGTGCAGGATCATATCGAGGGGATAAAAAAATGGATCGAGAGCGGTCCGGGACGTCACGTACCTGCGACGTTGTTTGTGGTAGTAAATTTCGTTAAAGATACGGATGGACCATGGATTGAGTAACCACCCAGGAGCATCGCAGGGAACGCTCACCTTCCATTGACTCTGGGCCGCATACTCAGGAGCGGGATGACCTTCTTTCGCATGATTGCCCCGTAGAAACAAGCCGCGGCCTCGCCGCGCGCCCTTTGCCATGCAGTCGATCCACGATACGGTGTACTCGAACTGTTCTGCCGAATCATCCTCGAGACTGAAAAAATCTTCGAGGTCATGGGTTTTGATACTTTCCATATCAATCAAAGCCGAACGAATAGGTATGAGTTCGAGCGTGGCCCAGGTGATGACACCTGTGAGCCCGAGACCACCGATCGTAGCCCGAAAGAGTTCCGTCTCCTGGCTCGGGCTGCACACGCGTGCTTCCCCGTCGGAACGCAAGAGTTCTAGCTCGCGAATATGGCGACCTATCGTACCGCGCTTGTGGTGATTTTTGCCGTGAACATCATTGGCGATGGCCCCGCCCAGGGTGACGAACTTGGTGCCTGGAGTCACCGGTACAAACCAACCCCGGGGCACGACGATATCCAAAAGTTCTGCAAAACTGATCCCAGCCTCGCAAGAGATGACACCTTGGTCGGTGTCGAACCATCGAAGCTTTTGCATCGGAGACATCAGAAGCAGTTGACCCTGTTCGATGAGGCAGCTATCCCCATAACTGCGACCGAGTCCATGCGCCAAGAGGGGGCCGTCTACCCGTCGGATCAACTCGGGAAGTTCGTGACGCCAGAATATGGGAATGGATGCTGTTTCCTGCCCTTTGAGGCGGCCCCAGGATGTTGCGACCAAGGATCTGATCTCCTTCCCTACTCAGAAAAGAGCTAGCTTTCTGCTATGATGCGGGACCTTGTCAAAAGAATCAAGCGGTGAGACAAAACCTGAAGGAAGGGCAGGATGGACGCGGTGTCAAAGAACGGCGCGAATGTCAGGGGGCAGGGACTCACGACGATCTCGGTCCGCAACGATGGTTTCCATCAGCCTATCGACAGCCAGCATAAAGCTCATCGACCCACGAATGGCGCGCCTAGTGACATCAGGAAGTTCGTCAAGCGGAGGTTTCGGCTCCGTCGAGACTTCGAGAGTAAGTGCGTAGATGCCATGTCGCATGTAGGCGTAATCTATAAACTCTCCGTAAGTCTTGTAGTCATAGTAAGACTGTGTGTAACGAGGCATCCCCATACTGCGGGCGACCGCTTCACCGATCGACTTGAAAATAGGGTCGTGTTGGCTTAGTTGGGGCGTGTGACACCATGGCCAAAGCACAGCTTCCAGACCCGAGTGGACGGTAGCCGCCGCCACAATCGTCTCCCTCTGAAGGAGCTTACGCACGAGACGGGTCTCCACCAGTCGAAAGGCCGGCTTGTCTTTTTTGCCAGGACTTGGGTAATCCCGATTTGGGTCGATGCCCCGCGAGTCGGTGCGAAGACCAAGCGCGTGGCCGTCTGGATTGACCAGCGGTTGCAGAATAATGCGGTAGCGTCTGAGAAGACGATCGACCTCATCTTGGTCGCGATTATCAATCAGGTGCTTGATCAGAGCTAACACGGCCTCCGTCGATGCTTTCTCGTTGCCGTGGTGGGTGCCGTTAAAGTACAGGGCTGGGGTATCTTTCGACCAGCTTTTCGACAGTGTCAGCAATGCGATTTCCCGCCCTTGCTGGGAGCGACCCAGGACTTCGAATCGAGCCAGTCCGGGAAACTGCTGGGCTTGCTCACGCAGGAACGTCGCAATTTCCCTTTGGTCGTGATAGCGCTGAAATTGCAGCGCGAGGGCTGAATCCAGCGTCAAACACCAAAGGAAGCAAATCCTGACGATGACTGTGCCTATGAATCGCATGGGAAACGCGTGTCCTGCTGACCTGAGTTAGGCTGAATTCTATCCAGCGAGCTGCTCTCTGTCAATTGACAAAGGTGTCGAATCCAAGTTCAGCCAAGGCTTTGCTTGATTGATCGAGCGCTAGTTTCCCAACCTAGAATCTTCTTGTTTGACAAAGACGACTCGATGTTCGAAACAAGGAATACGTAAACATGCTAAGCCCTGAAGACCAGGCAGATTTCCCGGGGGGTTCCCATGGTGCTCTCGTATCGCATTCGCGAGGCTGCGCTCGACGACAATCAACGATTGATCGAGCTTGTGCGACGCTGTCCCATCAAAGGGTCCGTGCAGGTGATCCTCGATCGGCATCCGGATTATTTTGCTATGACTCGCATGCAGGGCGATCGCTCCTACATCTACGTTGCAGAAAACATGCAGGGCGAGCTGGTTGGCAGTGTCGCCTTCGTGGAGCGGACTGAGTATCAAGCCCAACAAGCCTTCAAGGTCCTGCGCTTTAGCGATCTCCGTACCGATCCTGCCTATCGCCGAACCCGAATTGCTGCCAAGTTTATTGAGATTTATCGTCAAAAGTTGCTTGAGGAGGGCTACCATTACGGGATGGCAGAAATTTTGGAGGGTAACGTTGCTCCGGTGAAGGCGCAGCGCCTATTGGGCGAAGGAATTAACGTTGTACCCCGCGGTGCGATGGATCTGTACCAACTCCTGCCGCTCTGGCCTTACCGCAGCAGTCAACATTATCGGACCCGAACGGCCACCCCCGAAGATGTGCCACGAATTGCCGATCTTTTGCAGCAGTGCTATCGCCACGTCAGCGGAATTCCACCCTTCACCGTCGAATGGCTGGAGCGAGCCACCCAGCAGCACGCCTCTTTTGGAGTTGGGGACATTTGGCTCGCAGAAAACCAGACTGGAGAACTTTTGGCTTGTGTCGCCACCTGGGATCAAAAAGGCTTGAGGAAGACGATCGCGACTCGCTTTAGCCGTAGCATGCGTATCGTCGTTCGCATCTTGGCTCTGCTGGGTCTCGTCTGGCGACTACCGCCCACTCCGGTCGAAGGAGAGCCCTTGCGCTATTTATACCTGCGCTGGCCTGCATCCCGACCGGGTCAGGGACCTGCTTTGAATGCCTTGATCAAGCGGGTGATGCGAGAGGTTCGATCGCGCGGCGAGCATCAATTCGTTGCTGTCGGCTTTCATGAAAAGGATAGGTTACGAACCTGCCTTCGTGGTATCGTTAGAATCAAAAGCCGAATACATCTCTACATGCATCAAGTCAAGTCGACATGCTCAGTGCTGCCAGCAGGAGGAGATCCCCTCCCGTTCGTCGACCCTGGCCTGATTTAGGCCTTCGCCTTCCGGGTTTTCCACTCCGGTCGAGCCCAGCATGCTCTGAGGCTAGGTGAAGGAAGGGAGAATCCAGTCCATGCAGCGCGTTCTCTTAACTGCGGGTCGTTTGCCAGTAGCTTTGGAATTGGCGCGAGCTTTGCATCGACGCGGTTTGACCGTGTTCGCTGCAGATAGCTATCAGCGCTTTGTGTGTCAGGCTTCCAACGCCGTCACTCGCTGTTTTCATGTGCCGGCACCTCGGGAGCATCCGTTAGCCTTTCGCGAGTGCATTCTCGACATCATCCGCCGTGAGAGAGTTGATGTCGTCGTGCCCTGCGGGGAGGAAGTGCTTTACCTGGCGACCGCTCGTGAGCGCCTGGCCCGAGTAGCTGAACCCTTTTTTCCCGATCAAGATCTTCTCCTGACACTGCATCATAAGTTGCGGTTCAATGAACTTTGCATGAGGCTCGGCCTCAGCGTCCCAGCTTCAGCAGCCTACACCGGGCAAAGTGTTTTGCCAGAATTTGCACAAAAGGATTATGTACTGAAACGGGCCTACTCGCGTGCGGGCGTGCGCGTGCATTTTGCTCCAGGGGGGACACGACCCGAGCGCTATCTCTTGCCAAAAGATGGGTCCTGGCTCATGCAAGAACGGATGTTTGGTCGAACCGTCTGCTCGTTTTCTCTTGTTCGTCAGGGTCAGGTCCTACGTACCTACCTTTATCAACCAGGCGCTCAGTTGGGGTCGATCAGCGTCATCTTTTGTCACACTCAATCACCACGCATAGAGGCCTGGATAGAGCGCCTTGCAAAAGCAACAGGCTTTCACGGATTTCTCTCACTGGACTTTATCGAAAATGATCGGGATGTCTTTGCTGTCGAATGCAACCCACGTGTGACAAGTGGTGTCCATCTCGCCGATCCGGCTGCAATGGTTGATGCCATTGTAGGCCGACCCTTAAGCGCGCAGGAGCAAGCGCGCCCCCCGGCTCAGGTTACCTTAGCCGTTCTCAGTGCCCTGCCGCAGATTCTACGGGAACCACAGCGGTGGCAGAGATTGCTCCACTTCCTACAAGCTCGTGATGTGATCTGGGATGCTCATGATCCTTGGCCCGTAGCCTATCAAGTCCTTTGTTATGCATATTTTTATCGTCAAGCCTTTAAAAAGCAGATTCCCTTCGCAGCATGTCCCATGGATGGCTACGAATGGGATGACGATCGCTCGATTCTGCCGGCCTTCGACATGCGAGATGCACGGGACGAGCAGTTTCAAGGGATCTGAATGCCTTCTGAAAGTTGAGATCCGCTCCCGATCCCCACTTCCTTCAATCAGATTCTTACCTCCGTTCATTCACGGACAGCATTTTTTTTCCTGGATCCTAGGCTGACGAGTCGAAAAAAAATCTCTAGAAAACTGAATTCGTTCGGAAAAATAGCTTTTCTCAGCCTTGAGGAAAGGGTTCCGACAGTACCTTCACGTGAAACCGAGAGGACGGGGTTCCTTCGACTCCGGGCTAACAGCAAAAGGACAATTATGATTTCGAAGAAACTTTTGGCAGCGTTACTGGCCACCACGCTCCTTGGTACAGCAGGCTGCGGCAAAAAAAAGAAAAAAGATGGTGGGGTTGTGCTGACGACCTATACCGCTACGGAAGCTGATGAGGATACTCTCCTCAACCGAGCGGTCCCCACAGGTGCTCTCGTCATTGACTCGGTCGATATCCTAGGAGTCGCCGAGCAGTCAGGAGCAGGACTGCGACTGGCGCCTAGTGATTATGATGCGGACCGCGCTCGTATCAGTTTATTCGATCCTTCCATGGAATCGCTCAAGCAGGTCTCGGGGATCCTTTGCTTTTTCAATCAGGCGGCCTACATCAACATGGTCGGCCGAGGGGCCTACCTCGCCCAGGCCGACTTGGATAAGTGCTTCGACCAGGGGGGTGGCAGCGTCGGAAGTCAGGGTCAATCGGCAGGGAAGCAGAAAAATCTGACACCCTTGTGGGTCGAATCCTCGCGAATATCGGAGCGTCACCCTCTGGTGGTCAAAGCGTGGTTTGAACTCAACGAAGGTCAGAAGGGTCAGGACACTCTGATGCAGGTCAAGATGGTGATCGCCGAGGGCCAAAGCGAGCAAAATCCGCTCGGTATTTTCCGTTTGACTTGGGAGGGTCAGGATGCAGCCGGTCAGGCGATGATCCAAGGTTTCATCGAAGCGAAGCGCTCGCCACAAAATGGTAAGATCAGCCTAAACATGGCTGAGCAAATGGGCGAGGGCGAGCAGTCTACGTCGATCCTTATGGCAGCCGTGCTCGACTACGATGCCGCGCTGGGAGAGGTCACGGGCGGTGTGATTCGCTCGAAGTTTCCTTATTGGGACGCACAGAGCCAGGGAACTACGGATGCGGAGGAAGGGGGATCGTCAGGTTCTATCTCGACTGCCGAATATGTCGCCGCGTACAATGAGGCGCGCTTTCTAAGGAAGAACGTGGGCACCAACCAGCAAGCGTGTCTGGCGAAGGACGAGTTTGATTTTAACGTATGGCGCTACGGTCTCTATAATGCTACGAGTGGCGCGCGGGTAAATTTGAATTCAGGTTTCCCACTGACATGGCAGGACAATGGCGAGACCCAATACGGTTGGGCGGGCTATTGGGGCGTCTGGTTGGGTGAGAAAGACGTCACTGACGGTATGAAGGTCAATCGCATCGACTACGAGACGGGCGCGACCAGCGAATACAGCGTGAAGGTGAGTCCAGGGAAATTGATCAAGCGGACGAAGGAGTCCATCGTGTTAGCGAAGCTCGATGGAGTCGAGTTTGGAACGGGGTCTGATGTGATCGCTTACGATGCGACGAGCAATTCCTTGAAAAAGGTCGGCAGTTACGGTGAAAACGGCCGCATCGAATACATGACGCCGACAGCCTATATCCCGGAAGTTTACGGGAATTCGGATAAGCAGGCACTAAACTTCTATTCGCAAGCTCTCGGAGGTATGGTCGTGATCTACGTGAACGGTAGCGGCGCGATCGTGGGTACGGACGCCTTCTATTACAAGGAGGAGAACGTGACCGGAAGCTTGACTCAAGCGCTGACGCTCTATTGCTACTCGAATTGCCTGAAGCCAAATATCTCGGACGACCAAGATGCGACTTTCCCAGTCAACTACGACGACTGGGCCAATATCGTCACGAACTCGCAGCAGCAATATACATTCAATCCTGCAACCCTTGAACTCACCCACGCTGGTGGCTCTGTGAAGCTCGCAGCCGGTGCGAACATCAGCAGCTGGGGCTTTCAGTCGGGTCCAATGGTGACCACCCCGCTCCCCGCAGATGGTAACCCATGGGGGCTTTACGAATCGCCAGAGTATTACATCTGGGAGACAGGAAAGAATTCCTACAATCGTTTTGTCGCTCTGCTTGACGCCTCCGGCAACAATGTCAACTTCGAGCCTCCTCTCTTTATCAAGTACACTCATTCCCAAGCTGCGGATCGCTCTGGCCAGGTCGGTTCGAAGTACTATAATAAGCCCTACCTGCTTCAATACGAAGGTTTCGGCAACCTTTGGGGTATTCCTGCGGGTCCCGATGCCAACGGGTTTTGGAAGGCTGAGTTTGCTCTGAAGGATGGCACGGTCCTTGGCGATGCCAAGCAGTATAAAGTCAAGGCACTCGATTTGGAATTGGCACTGCGAGAAAAGCCGACTTCGGAGTGTGGAGCCCTGAATCTATCGACACCTGATTTGCCGGCTATCTCAACGTTCGTGTCGCCGAACAATGGCGCTCGACCTGTTGTGACGGGAGCTCCTGCAGTGGTTGAAGGTGTGGTGAAGATCGATTGATGATCTTGTTTCGATGCTGTCTAGAAGGCCTAGTGCGAGCTAGGCCTTGCTCTATTTCGAGCAGCCGCCTGTGTGTCATCGCATGGTCTGCAGTCGATGCGTCTGCGCAAGGCCCCTTGTATCAAAGCGGAGCGAGTTCAGACGCACCCGCTGGGTCGTCCCATTAAAAACCCTCAGGCCCCTCATGGACCGTAAGTCCTCTCTGGGCTTTGGAGCTGGAGACGCCTCGACTCCGGACCATTTCGAAACGCTGCCATCGAGATGTCAGGATCGGGAGTCAATGTGTTCTCCCAGAAAAGCTCTCTTGTCTCCCTGGTTGAGGTTCGATAGATTCGAAACCTATGAAAGAAAGGGAGACATGGACCTTCTCATCCTTACGGGTCACACCTCAGGTCTGGGCGCCTCGCTTCTTCACGCTGGGCTTGAGCGCGGATGGACGGTTCTGGGTATAGCCCGGCGTCAAAGTGGGTTGGAACGCGAGCGATTTCAGGAGTGTACGCTCGACTTAGCTGAAACAGGTGATTGGGAGTCTCTGCTCACGGAGCGCAGAGCGACTCTCGATGGACCCTGGCGACGAGTGATCCTGATCAATAATGCTGGACGAGTTGAACCCACGGCTTTGCTGGAAGAGATGTCTATCTCGGAATTGCAGATAAGTTTCCAGCTGAATGCAATTGCCCCGATTCGACTGATGCGCTGGACGCTGCAGGCTTTTGCCGGGCCATGCATGCGCTTTGTCAATATTTCGAGCGGCGCTGCAAGTAAACCTTATCTAGGATGGACCGCATACTGCAGCACCAAGGCCGCCTTGCGGATGAGTTCGGAAGTTTTAGCCAGAGAGATGGAAGCCCAAGGGCGGGATGTGCGCGTCTTGAGCTACGCGCCTGGAGTTCTCGATACGGCGATGCAAGTGACCGTGCGTGGTCTTAGCACTCAGACTTTTCCTGACTTCGAGCGCTTTCGGCAGCTCCATTCCCAGGGGCAGTTGATCGAGCCTCGACTCTCGGCTAACGAATTGCTGGATCGACTTGATCGATCCGATATTCCCTATTTTAGTCACTGTCGCTATGGTGAAAGTGAGAGGAGTTGATATGCTTGTGAAGACAACCGAGCTACCCGGTACCTTAACGATTCAACCCAAAGTATTCGGGGATCCGCGTGGCTATTTCCTCGAATCGTATCAGTATCGAAGGTACCTCGATGCAGGAATTGCCGAAGTCTTCGTCCAGGATAACATCTCGTCATCCATCCATGGAGTGCTGCGTGGGCTCCATCTGCAACATCCTTATGGCCAGGGCAAGCTGGTCTCTGTCATCGAGGGAGAAGTTTATGACGTCGCCGTCGATGTTCGCGTCGGATCTCCGACTTTCGGTCGCTGGACGGGGGTCAAGCTCACCTGTGAGCTGAAGAATCAGTTCTGGATACCAGCTGGTTTTGCGCACGGTTTTCAGGTGCTTTCTGAGAAGGCGACTTTCTTTTACAAGTGCACGGAAGTATATCGTCCAGATTGCGAAATCACGATTCGCTGGGACGATCCTCGTATTGGTATCGACTGGCCTATTCGAACGCCGAAGTTATCCAACCGCGATGCTAAAGGCACTCTTTTGAAGGACGTTCCCTTGGATCTGCTGCCTCGGTACCCTGAGGCATTGTAGACAGGAGACTGTCGACCTATCGTGTGGGCGCTCTGGTTTAAGCTTCGGCAAGTCTCAGCCCATCTTATTCACGAGTCGTGAGGATGAAAGCCTTAGAAAACTTGATTGCACTTCGTTTGGTCAATTTGCCGGCAATGATCCCTAATCCACCTCTGGGTGAAACAGTCGCATTGCTCAGAGTCATAGAGCTACAATCGTTTCAGTGCTTTTCTCGCCTTCATCATGAATAAGATGGGCTCAGTATTCTTTCTCGAAAGTTTAGAGGGGTTGATTTTGTTCCATGTGGAAACCCTTTGTCATCGCGCCTCTTTCTGCTAGAATCGCGGGAACTGACTTCCAAAGCGATACTAAAAGGGATTAATGATGAGGAACTTGCATATCGCAAGCATTTTGGTCTTTGGCACGTTCGCATCTTTGCCCTCGTGGGCTGCTGAAACTTGCAGGAACCCCTACACCAAGGTGCTGCCGTACCATTTGCCCCTTGGCAACGATCAGGCAACAGTGGGACTCGAAAGCGAGCTACGCTTTGAATACGATTGCAAAAGTTTCTTGGCCCAGGCTCAATCCTCGGCGTATGCGAGTGTATTCGATCTCGACATCGATCTCGTCGCAGCTCAAGCTTTGGCTTTTCAAAATCGCAAATCAACTTCAGAAGCGTTTGCTCGACTGATGGTCTTGGGTTTCGAAGTAGCGCGCGAAGATCTCGATCTGACCGATCTAGTCGACAGCGTGCTCAGCCCAGGGACGGATATCGATATCTCGGGCGAGATGGATCTGAACGTTGGTCCCATCCCTGTGCCTGTCAAATACGGGATTGAGGGCCAAGCAGCTCTCGAACTCAAAGCTGCTTTGCAGAATCTAGCTTTGACTTTGGAGGCAGTCCCAGTGACCGAGTCGCGAGTCTACGTACAAGCGGGGGCCGACATCTTGGTCGCCAAAGCCGAAGCTCGAGGCGATATAACTCTGCTTGATGACCGTCTGACAAACCGGATTGCTTTAACGTTTGAAGACGAAGATAAGCTGTATCTCCGTCTGAATGCTGAGAGCCACAATCACATGAAAGCGCTTTCCGGGCAGGTGATGGTATATGCCAGTGCTGGTGTTGGTGCCCTCAAGAAGGACTATTCGCGAGAGTTGCTCAACTGGACGGGCTTCGAGCGCACGGATTTACTTTTCGAATTCTCCGATCGGCTTGGTATATCGAATCCCTAAGGCATGGCTTCAGGCTGTTCATTTGGAACCCGAAGCTGAGCCAGACTGAGGCCAGCCATTGGGTTCCATGAAAGCCTGATCTTCGTCTGTTGAGAAAGACTGGACTTGCGCGGATTTCATTTTTTCCCCAGCCGATTCTCTGTAAGATGGCTGGGTGGGCCGTTGAATCGTCAGAATGATCGAGCCGCAAGGAGGCGTATGAAGACCCATTGGATCCTTGGGGGTGTCACCTTGGCTGGTATCTTGGGCTTCTGGGGATGGCGTGCAGTCCAGAAGGGTACAGCTGTGTCCCCTCAGGCTGAAGAACACTCCCTTCGATGGCAGCCGATCGAGGTCAGCAACTGGCTCCTGATTCGAGGTCAGCAGCATCACTATCAGCTGCATTATTCGGGGCAATTGCCAGGTAGCAAACAGTCGGTCGATTTTCTCCTAAAGGGACGATTTTCGCTGACGGTGCTTGACGAATTGGATACCGGATATCGCGCCTGGATCAACTTTGAAACGAGTCCAGACAGTCCTGCCCTCGACAGTATTCCAGAGTCGGTGCGGAAAACCTTGCAAAAAAGTCTTCAGCGCGGAGCCTTGGTGCGACTTGCGGCGCGAGGCTTTGACGTGAATTTAGAAGAGGGCCAGGTGCTCGAACCAATGGCTCAAAGCTTTTGGCAAACTCTTACGGATCGTTTGCGAGTCTTACTTCCTCCACGGCTGGAACATCATCAATTCACTCAAACGGAAGATATCTCGGGTCTACCGATACAGACCGCATACGATGTCGATCCGAGTCTGGCTCATGAGGATTTGCAGCGGGAAAGCATCTACGTTCATAAAAGTATGAAGAGTCGAGAGGGTGCCGCGCGTGAGTTAGAAGCTGAGAGTTTGATCATGCTACGACCTGGTTTTGAAGGTCTTGAACGCTTGGACTTCCAGGGAACGGAGTACGTGACTTTACAAAACCAAAAGATCGGTGCAGCAAGTGAATTGATCCTGCGTTGGCAGGGACAAGAGAGTCTGGATGAACATCGTCTCCAGGTGATTGAGCGGCAGATTCAAGAAGCCCAAGGAACTGATGTCGTATCGAAGCAAAGAGAGCTTATGATTCAGTCCGTTGCTCTGGGTAAGACTCAATGGTCCGACCTCTGGCAGGCCATGCAGGGTTTGGATCCTCACAGCAAAGTACCACAAGACCTTTACTTGCGGCTGAAAGCCTGGATCGTTCTCAAGCCTGCTGATCTCAAGCTTCTCTACGAGCAGATCAAAGACCGTCCAGCTGACGATCCTGCCTTGCGGCTGGCGATAAAGGCTCTCGCAGCTGCTGGGCACGAGACAGCCCAGCAGTCTTTGGTGGATCTTCTGCAGTATCGGCTTGAGGATAGAATCCTAGCTAAGCGTCTGATCACACAGCTGGGCTTGGTGTTACATCCAAGTCCAAGCGCTCAGGGTGCCTTAGAGTCGATTATCGATAGCCAGAAAGAAGCCCAACTGGGGCGGAGTAGTCATCTCGCCTTGGGAATCATGGGACAACGGCTCAGTCGGCAGGATGACGAAAGTTCACGAGAGCGGTCTAAGCGGATTGAGGAACGTGCTTGGGCCTTGCTGCGAAAGGACTCTCAGCATTCGGATACCACACGTGATGCATTGGCCATGCTCGGTAACATCGGGCCACACGATAGCCGAGGCTTAGAGGTCTTTCTCGAGAGTGCAGATCCGGAAGTAAGGGCGCAAGCTTACTTCGCACTGCGCTTTGCGCGTGACCCTGAGACGCCATATCGACTGGTTGCTTACTTCCAAAAAGAAGCAGCCGCAGCCGCCCAAAAGCAGATTCTTCAGGCCCTTGACCTCCGGCCTGCTGACGCTCTATGGTTCGACGCTATCAAGCTGCTGATCAGTCACCCCTTGAAAAAGGATGATCAACTCCAGATCGCCAGCGCACTTGCGCGCAACGCGCGCATGTATCGAGAGGAGAGTCTCAGCCTGCTTGAGTCGCTCGAAACGCAGGCACAGGCCGATGAGTCCCTCAGGCGAACGCTGGCGCGCTATCGCGAGCAGGCCTCGCGGAACAAGGGAGCCGTCTTTTGATGGAGCGCTGCGTTTGGGTGGGGGCTAGAATTTCGCTAAATGCCACTCATTGGAGTCGTACCCCTCAGAGCTTCGCAGGCTGACGGGCTAGAATTTCGCTAAACCACTGGAGCGGGCTAAAGATGGCAGGACAGCTACCATGACGATAGGGGCGCTCGGGTTTGGGGCTCGCGATTTCTACCAGAGTTACGGGGCTATCCGCTTGGGTAGCCTTGAAGGCGTTAAAGGTCAATCGACTAGCAGCCACCGGAACTGTTTCATCATCCGTACAGTGGTAGAGACGCGTCGGGACGCTTGGTGCCCAAGCCTGATTCAGTAAGCTTTCTTCCCGAAGCCAGGAGCGAAAGAGCTGCACCTCTGGCAATTGAGGCTCATCTAACACAAAATCTTCGACAATTCGTGCCTCGAAGATTTTCTTGGTCTCAGTGGGTAATGCTTTAAAGACATCCTCGCTTCTGCTCGATCCTTCGAATAAAGGTGCGACGACGCTGACCGGTACTTCAAAAAAACTTTCTGGATCGAAGTTCCCTTGGGCTTTCCAGCGCGAAAAGGACATCACAACAAAGGGGAGATTTACGGGGTTGGTCTGGGGTAAGTCCAAGAGAATACGCCCCGTTGTCTCGAGATCGTACGGACCCGCTCCTGCTGAGGAAGCAACGAGGGGAAATTCGCCTTGATAGACTGTTTCCAGAGCCTTTTGGAGCGCGAGGGTTGCATAACCTCCCTCCGAATAGCCTTTCAAGAAGAGGGGTCCAAGGTTCCAGCCTTGGTCTGCGGCGAGAGATCGAGCAGCTCGCAGCATATCCACGCCTGCATCAGCATAGGCCTCCTCGATCACGTAGGGATGGAGAAGGTCCGTGGAAGTGCCATATCCGATGTAATCGGAAACGATAGTGATAAAACCTTGTGAGGCTTCAAAAAGTCCCTCCCCGGGTGCGGCTGAAGGCGCTTCAGCATCGCCAACGATTGTTCCGTGTTGCAAACTGATCCAGGGATAGACAGGCGCTTTGCTGTCGGGCACCAGGATAAGACCCGACACCTGAACCGCTTGAGGAATGGGCTCTGGTGTTTCTGATTGATACACCACGCGATAGATCTCGACCCCAAAACGTGCCTGCAGACCCAATCTTCGGAAGCGAGTATCGAGGTCTGACTTGCTGAGGCGCCCGATTGATACCGATTGAAGGAGTGTGCCGCGGTTTGGTGAAGCAGACCGGGCCTCCTCTACTTCAGCACCACGAGAGACATTAGGATTCGGAGGGTTCGCAGCGCTTGGCCTTTCTGCTTGACAGGCCAACGGAAGAAAGCCTACTCCAAGGGCTAGCGCCAGTCTGAGCTGGACCATGTTGGATTCCTTTCTCTTAGAGCGATGAAAGACTCGAAGTTATATCCACTGTTTGTGAAAGGTAACGGGTCGGTTCATGCAAAGCAAAAGCTTGCACCTGATGAATTCCGATCTTTGAAACGAATGCTCGGATCGGCTCGAAGCTGGATCGATGTTCATGTCACTCCGACAATGTCTCCCTCACTGTTAACCCTTATCTTCAGCGCGTTTGGCTGCTCAGGGAGTCCGGGCATTCGGATGATCGAGCCAGCGACGAGCAGGAGGAAGCCTGCACCAGCCGATAACTCGCAGTCTTGGATGTTGAGTGTGAAGTCCTCAGGCGCTCCCCTAAGATGAGGCTGATCGCTTAAGGAGTTCTGGGTTTTGGCCACACAGATGGGGAGGATGTCGGCCCCCAGTTTTTGAAAGCGCTGAAGCTTGCGTCGAGCATTGTCACTCCAGTTCACCTCGCGAGCGCCATAGAGGGTGCGAGCTAGGCGATCGACTTTCACTTCAACTGGATCGTCAAGTTCGTAAAGATAGCGGGGAGCCTTGGGCACCGGCGCGGCTTTATCGATGGCCCTCGCTAGCTCGATAGCCCCATCTCCTCCTCGTCCGAAGACATCTACGACGTGAGCATCCCAACCTCGGTCGCGACAGGTCTGAAGCAAAAGCTCGACTTCTTCCTGGCAATCTTCGGCGAAGCGATTGAGCGCTATGAACGGGCGATAGCCAAAGGCCTCGATGTTTTGTGCGTGACGGAAAAGGTTTGTGAAACCCTGACGAAGGGCTTCCAATGCAGGGCGTTTGCAGGCTTCGACACTTAATCCAGCCTGGTACTTGAGGGCGCGAAGCGTGGCCACCAGAACCACTGCTGCAGGCTCAAGACTCTGGGTGCGGCATTTGATATGAAAGAATTTTTCGGCGCCTAGCTCGGTGGCGAAGCCTGCTTCTGTCACAACGTATTCACTGAATTGCTGCGCCAGTTGAGTTGCGATAATGCTATTGCATCCGTGGGCGATGTTCGCAAAGGGGCCTCCATGCATAAGGACAGGGACGCCCTCGGAACTTTGGACGAGATTGGGTAAGAGAGCATCGCGCAAGAGGGCTGTCAAAGCCCCAGCGCAGCCGAGATCTTGGACGTAGACGGGGAGTTTATCCAAGTTCCAACCGATGAGGATGCGTTCAATCTTTTGTTCGAGATCGGCATAATTCTGGCTAAGGCAAAGTATGGCCATGATTTCGCTCGCGGCCGTGATGATAAAGCCAGTCTCCCGAGGAACGCCTTCGCTACTGCCGCCGAGGCCCGTGATCGTGCGGCGTAAAGCACGGTCGTTGACATCCAGGGCTCGTGGCCAAACGATCGAGCGAGGATCCAGCCTCAAGGGATTACCCTGCTGCAGGCTATTATCGATCAGAGCCGCCAAAAGATTGTGGGCAACCGTTACAGCATGGATGTCGCCGGTGAAGTGGAGATTGATATCTTCAGCTGGATGAACCTGAGAGGCGCCACCCCCGGTAGCACCGCCTTTGACACCCAATACGGGTCCCAGTGATGGCTCTCGTAGTGCGGCCGTTACCCGGCGACCTGTGCGCTGAAGGGCTTGGGCAAGACCGATGGTGACTGTCGTTTTGCCTTCACCAGCTGGCGTGGGGCTGATCGCGGTCACAAGGATCAGACGTCCGAGCTTGGTGGCGTCTTTACGGGCTTGCAAAGCGATCTTACCTTTATGGTGGCCAAATGGGATTAGATATTCAGGGGGTAGGCCCCAGGATTGCGCCAAGGTCGTGATAGGGAGCAAAGGGGTTTTAGTCATGCACGAGAGCCTCCTCCTTCGAACTTGGCACGAGACCACTCTCCGCGACAATAGTTTTTCACGATGAGCCAAAGCATGGTAGAAGTCGGTCCGCGGCTCTTAGGATCTTCGCGCCTCGAGATGTGGGGACCTTACGATCGACTCCTGAAGGAGTGAGGACAGCCACCACAAAGGCGGCGAAGTCCAAGGCCGATTCTTCGCAACCAACGCGCACTGCGTGGAGGGCTCAGTCCGATACGGGCGGCCAAATTTTGGTAGGCCCGGAGGCGAGGAACTCTTTCGATCAGGATCTGCCACGCAGCTTCACCTTCCCAACGCGCTTCGCCATCCAGGACCACCAATTCTTCCGGATGCCCCTGTTGGTTTGAGAGAGATTGTGATTGCCAAGCTAAGACCTTCCAGTCTTCGGGAGCCATCTCTGTGAGTAGAGTAGCAAGCAAGCGGCAGACGCTGCAGTGATGGTCGTAAAGAACAGTCATCGAGGTCTGCATCCCTGGCTCTCACGCTGGAGGTGTTCGGCATCGACTCGATCTGTATGGTAGCATGAAACAAGCTTTAGGTAAAAACACAAGGCACCGGTATCAACCGGCGCCTTGCTACCTGGAACTCTTATTGCTGAAGAGCTTTGGCCACGTTGAGGCGGCCACCGCTGATCACTCGACCTTGGAGTGAGGCGACTGGGTCGACCGATTGCAGCAGGCGTGCCTTGATCTCGACTGCTGTCAAGTTGGGAGCAACTGACTGCAGTAAGGCCGCGGCGCCCGTCACCACTGGGGCTGCCATGGAAGTCCCGCTCATCTGCATGGTGCGGTTGCCGAGTACAGTCGATAGGATGTTGGAGCCCGGGGCTGCGATGTCAACGGTTTGAGGTCCGAAGTTGGAGAAGGATGCTAAGTTATCGCTGGTGCCGGTCGCTGCAACGGAGATGATATTGGGCAGGCCATAGCTTGCCGGCAGAGTTGGTTTCTTATCATTGTTGGAACTGCTATTGCCGGCTGCAGCAACAAAGAGGTAACCTTTTTCACCGGCGGCCTTGATCGCATCACGCAGAATATCCTCTTCGTCAGGACCTGGTAGAGCTTCCACCTCAGCGCCCCAGCTATTATTGGTGATACCGATTCCCATGGCTGTAGCATATTCGATCGCCTTCACGGCGCCAGCTAGATCGCCTTGTCCCGTCTTGCCATCGATGAACTTCAAACCGACCAGGCTAATGTCCCAGTTGACGCCAACCACATTACGGCCGTTGTCACCTTTGGCTCCGATGATGCCAGCGCAGTGAGTCCCGTGACCGTTATCATCCATCGGATCGTTGTCGTTGTTGAAAAAGTCCCAACCCCGGAAGTCGTCGACATAGCCATTGCCATCGTCATCCACACCATTGCTTCGCTTGTCGTTGCCATTGGCATCGACCCCGCTTTCTCCGGGATTGGTCCAATAATTCGGTGCGATGTCGGGATGGGAGTAGTTAACACCCGAATCGATGATTCCTACGATGACATTCTTGCTACCGGTAGCTAAGTCCCAAGCCTTGGTACTAGCGATCTTCGTGTGGTGATATTGGGAGGTGTAGCTTGGATCGTTAGGGGTTTTGAGCAGGGTGAAGATGCGATTCACCTGGATCGAGGCTATATCCGGATTCTGACGAAGGACTTCGATCGGATCTTGCTCTGCATCGGAATCGACTTGGACGAGATACGCTGGGCTGGAGGTAAAGGCATGGAGAGGGGTGACACCTGCCTGACGAAACATCGAACGGGGAGCTTCGGCATCAGCTTTCAACCGGACGATGTACTGATTGGGCACGTGGGGCTTGTCGAAATCGATCAGCGTGGCTTCGGCATAGAGATGAGTCCCAAACATCACACCCAATACGATACTAACGACGGTTGACGATTTTCCCATAACCGGCTCCTTGATATGGTCTTAGATCTTCCTGAGGTGCAGATTACAGAATTTGGCCCTCTGGTCAATTCAATGATTTGGAAAAAAAATATCCTGACTTTCCGGCACTCCAGTGGTTTCGCTCGCGGCCTTTGTTTATAATCATAGGATCGCCACCAAACCGGAGCATTACGACATGGATCTGCTGAACCGACGGGTGCTGGCCTTCAGCAGCAAGAACAATCGAGAGATGATCCGAAAGACCTTGGCCGCAGGCAACTTCAAAGTGAGCTTCATCAATGCGTTGAGTGAGGTGTCGGCAGCCATCTCCGAATTTGGGCCGACTTTCTTTGTCCACGATTGGGCGGCCGTCGAAGCTTCTCAGACCAGACAGTTTCATTTGAAATTCGCGAGCTCTGTACAGGCGACCGAGATCATTCGTATCCTTCTGGTCCAGGAGATCACCCCGAGTATCCTCGCCTTTGCCAACGATGCCCTTATCGAGCGAGTGTTCACCTACGGATCAGCGAGTCTCAATCTCGGTGCCGAACTCGATATGGTTGCGGCTCGCCAAGACAGCAGTGAGTTAGCCAAGCTTGTTCGTGAAATTAAGACCGAGGATTTCGAGTACGATCAGAATTCAATCGATGAACGCATCGAGCATCTTTACCAAAAATTTCCTCATGATACTAAGGTCAAACTGGAGTTCGGCAACCTCAGCTTTCGACGCCAAGAATACGACGTAGCGTTATCACTCGCGCAGGACATCGTCAACCGCGAGGCTCATAACATGCGGGCGATGAACCTGATGGCTCGTTGCCTCATGAAAAAGGGCGATTTCCAAAAGGCATTTGCGACATTGAGTGAAGCTTCCGTCTTGAGTCCGGCTAATCCGGAGCGTTTGATCATGATGGGGGATGCTTTGTATGGATCCGGTGATCTCGACGAAGCGATCGACTACTATCAGGAAGCGCTTGACATTGAACCCGAGCTTAAGCCTGAGGCCGGTGGGAAAATAGGGCAGATCCGGCTTGAGCAAGGTCAACTTGAGGACGCGCTGGATCTCTTCAAAAACAGCGTATCAGAAGAAGAAGCCGCAGGGTTCTTCAATAATGCGGCTGTCAAAGCAGTTCGCGACGGTCATCCTCAGCAGGCTCTCAAGCTTTACGAAACTGCTTTGAAGGCTTTGAAGACGGATAAGTTCAAACCTCTCATCTACTTTAATATTTCTCTTTCTCATCGACGTTTGGGTAACATTGACGAGGCGCTAGAGTCGATCAGAAGCTCGCTGCGTTATGATGAGAACTACGAGAAAGCTCGCTCCCAGTTAGAGCAGCTGATGAGTTTGAAAAAATCATCTTGAGCTGCAGTGGCTCTTGCTCTCGACGTCCTCCTTGATCGGCGTCAGATTCAATGGGATGTTGCGACGAGCGGGAGCCCCTACCAGCTGACCGAAGCGGAGGGCTTGCCATCCATCGGAAGCGAATCGTTCCATCACGGGTACTCATCAGTCTGCAGCTGATCATCATGAGTCATGAGTGCATGTCCCGTTACAGCCCCCAAGGCGTCGTTGTATAAAAGCCCTAGGCTTCACGTGGATCACCTGTCTATTCAGGGTTTCGGAATGTGATGCTCCTAGCCTCGATATTTCGAAGGTCTCGCCCGCCTTCGCAGAGCGCAGACAGTGACTTCCCACAGAGGTGCTGCCTGTCTTATTGAAACAGACATCTTTCACTCCCTGAGAGAATCAGACAAACAAACACCATTTCTATGCATGACGATGCCGATAAATTGGCAAGGACAATCGTTTAACTGTTGGAGCCTCGGCTCCTGAGGATACTGGTGACCTGGAGCTCAAACAGAGTGGTGAGTTCGGCCTCAACCTGAGGTCCTTCGAGAACACCGAGCGCACGGGCGATGGCCTCAAGCGTCGCCAGGCCCTCAGCCTTGCTATCATGGCGAATACGATAGGCTGAGGGCCTGTCGGGTGGTAAGCGGACGCAAGGCACGTTCAGCAGGTCGGGGTCCCTCCGACGCAGCTTGTGAGTCTGGCGCCAGTTGCCATCCGGTACGATCAGATTGTAGGGGCCAAGGTCTCTGAGGGACCGGTCAAGCACAGGCGCCTCAGGATCAGCATAGAGTAGGAGACTTGGTCGATTCGGCAGTAAGCTGCCTTTGAGATCGTAGGGTCGGTTTCTATCCCCCCGCACCAGACCTTCGCTGTTGCTCAGCGCCAGCAGAGCGAGTCGACCCGTGTTACTCGGGGATTTGAGTTCACGGCTGCGGGTGATGAGCACCAGTCTGGTTTCCAATAAGAGCCGTGGGATAGCGCCACAGAGACAGCTCTCGTGGCGCATGAGGCAGCCGCTACACCGGGCCTCGGGCTTTTTTCTAAGACTCACTGTCATCATCTCCAGTAGTAAATGTCTGGTCGGCGGAGATAGTAAGTCAGTTCTTAGACCTTAGCCAGTGGAAACATCCTTACCTCAGGGCTTACGGAGCTTGAGTGTGTCCGCAGTCATAGGCAACTCCGGACCTGGCACAAGTTCGTAACGAGGACTTCACACACCTTAGACAGTTTCCATGTATGACGGCAATAGCAGTGGCAGAATTGAATGGCGAGGGTGCTACCAATGCACCCGCTTGCTCTGGTTACCGGCTTTCGTCGTAGTTTTGCTGGCAAGACTCGAAAAACCATTGTGACTTCTTGTTGCGTGGTGAAGTGCCTTCAAAAAGGATGCCGTTGTCGCGCCTAGAAATCTGGTAGCGCCAACCGTCGCTGAGCGAGGCGGGTCGCTCAAGAAAGCCTTGGGAGGTGAAAGACGAGCGGGGGTAAAGGGTGAAGTGGAGAGCCACTTCGCGCCCATCGCTGATAATCGCATCGGGATTGACGGCGGCATTGCGGGCAAGATAATCGATCACGCCCTGATCGCGGATGACAAACTGATAGGTGTGGTAATCACCTCCTCGCATGCCGAGGCTGACAAACTCGTGATCAAGGACGGCGGCGCCACTGTTACAGTTGTAAACGACTGAGTAACCGGCGTAGGCCGTCTGCATCGTCAGGGCTGAGACCGTGATGGCGGCAAGGACGAAAAGTCGATTGATTGGAATCATGAGGAACCTCGAAAAAAAAGGTGAGGGGCGCCGGGAGCGGCGGAACTGGAGTCTTCCAGACATGAGCTCAAGGTAGCATCTTGCTAAAATTAGTAAAAATGAATAATACTTACGGTGATATTAATAAAAACTGTATATAAGGAAAGGACTCGGTGATAAATATTCATCATATCAAATACTTTTACGACTCGCTGCAGCTCGGAAGCCTGACCGCGAGCGCCAAGGCAAACAGGGTGACGCTCTCGGCCGTGAGTCAGGCGATCGCAGGGTTAGAAGAAGCTATGGGCACACCTCTGCTTGTTCATGGCAAAAACCGCCTTGTGGCGACGCCGCAAGGACGCTTGCTGTGTGAGCGGTGCAGCGATGTCTTTGTATCTATCGAGCGGATGTTTCTGGAGGTGGCGGAGGCTGATGCTGGTGAGGCGGGTCAAATCCGCTTTGCGGCTAGTCACAGTCTGTGCAACACGGTCCTTCCTGGGTTTCTGCAGAGTTATCTCGCCCGTTGTCCGAAGGTGGAACTTTCACTTTTGACTGGAGATGCTATCAAGGTGCGGGAGCTTATCCTTGCTCGCAAGATAGATGTGGGGTTGGCCGTCGAAACGCGCACGGGTGGACCACGCAACCGGTCTGCGCTAGCGAGTGGTGCTTTTGTTTTTGCGTGTCACCGTGATCACATCGACAAAAGCAGGGAGGTTCTAGTGCTGGGCGACAAAGGGGAAGAGGTGCTTGCCCTCAGAGAGGCTCTGCGCGGACGCAAGGCACTGTCGAAGATCCGCCTGATGCACACCCAGAGTTGGGAGGTGATTACCAGTCTTGCTGCAGCGGGCGTCGGAGTTGGATATGTTCCCGACTTTCTTGTGGACGAAAAGAAGGGTCTGCATGCGATAGACTTGGGAGTTCCACGTTCTCTTTACGATATTGTGCCGCATGGCGCAGACACGCTTGCGCACTCGCGGACTATTCGCAGATTCATGGACGAAATGATTGCTTATTTCAAGAAAGGCATCTGAGGCGGAGGGATGTTGAGCCTGACAGTTTTGATGTAGGATTTGCTAGACCGTTCGTGGAAGTGAACCATAAGATGAAGGCTGATTGTAGAACTGGCAGAGCGGAATTTTCCCAAACCTGAGCAACTCATGAAGCCTGATAGCCGCCGCATCAGCCTCATCGCGAGTCCGTTCTTAATCGCGAGGCAGGCTCTTGTGTCCCGCCTGATCATGCCGACCCAGGGCAAAGAGGAGAGATCAGAGCTCGTCATGAAAGAGCCTATAAGGCTAGTTCTCGGTGCGCATCATCGATGTGAAACGTGTGTTTCTATCGTCTCACGATGTTTTCCAAAATGCTTTGCGTGGTAGGACAGAGTGGCAGGACCAGCCGTCGGCACTATGCTTTGCAAAAGGCCGTGCCGACGGTATGGGTCGGCTTAGGGGGAGGCACTTGTGCAGGTGGCCTTGGTCGAGAAATAATTCCCGAGAGTGGACAGAACACCTCCCGCATTAGGTACAATCGAGTTTGTAACTGTGAGCTTTTTGAGGCTATTGGGGATAGGTTGCAGGCCGGCACTGGTTGGAGCAGGCCAGCCGTTCAGTGACGCTATCGAGACATTCGGTTCCCCGAGAAGTAAGTCTATCCGCCCAAAACCGAGAGGGGCATTGACACTAACGTTTGAATCGATTCTCACCCCACCAAATATTCGGTGTTGATTGGTGGTTTCGATCGTGTACTGGAAAGCTGCAGTAAAGTTGAATCCGGAGGCGCTGAATCCGATCGCCACATCATCCGCACCGCCTTGGCTCAAACTAATCATGGCACTGTTCGGAATCGTATCGTCCTGCGCACCGATGTCAACATACCTGACGACCTTGTCACCCACTACAAGGGCTTGTCCTGCCTTAAAATCACCCCAAAGTGCCCAAGCGTTGCCCGAGCTGTAAACTTGAGCGTAGCAGGGTGACGACGCTGTCGAAACTGTAGGGGGCTGTGCCGACGACGTGTCCGGTAACGCAGGAGTCATAATGAGTTCGGTGCTGGGTGTGATGACAGCCGAAACGGCGTCCGACGACGTCGATTCCTCCGATGATGGCTCCGTGATACCCTCTATGCCGGAGTCGTTCGCTCTCTGGACCGAACCAGTCCGTTCTAATTTTTCCTTGAAGACGGCTCCGTCTGAGCAAGCTAGCACGCCCTGCGCCAGCAAGAGTAGCAGGATCTGATTCAATTCCCCGTTTGTTCGTCTTGTGAATGCCATATGCGCTCCTTTGTGTTCGCTGATAGGAATCGTCATCTGTTTTACAACTTCAGGCCTGGCACCGCTCTTAGTACGCTGCGGTAAGGGCCCTGAGACCCTTGACTCCCTCGGGATCCTCTCTCCCGAGAGCACCTCCTGGAGCTGGAAAGAGACCAGTCTCTAGTTTTCCGAAGCGCCCTTTGGTTAGGGCCTGCATCAGATCCTCTCCCGGTCCCACATGCTGTTCGATCTAATTCGCAATTCTTCCGCTGCTTCTCCTATTCGATCCCGCTACGGATCGTACTGTGGGTAATCTTTTCTGACGTTTTTTTGGGACATGTTTGCCTCGATCTCTGCATGTATTTACGGAGTTTTCCCGGCACACTTGAAGAAGCAGCATAACCTTCCGCAGGGGCTAAGGGATTCAATGCGATTTTCCTCTGTGAGCCTGTGAAAGGCTCTCTCTTACTTCGCGACTTAATGTTGACTCGTCGTCCTCCAAAAGTTCGTCAACATCTCAGTCGCGACCAGTCGAGAGCACCATCCTGCAGTCAGACATCCAAAAGCTAGAAGCATCCGTGAGATGCGGCACCATTCACGATCGGATCCTGTGAGCGCCACACCCGATTGACTAGAACCGACGCATCGGAGTCCAAGTTCCATTTGGCGCCAGGACATTAGCCACGACAACACGAGCGCTACGAAGCGACCAGAAGGAGGGACGCAAGCGAGACGTCTCACTTTGTACTTTGCGTCGCTTATTTTCTCTTCGATAGTAGCTTCGATCCTTCATCAAGGAACGGGAGACATGTCATGAACAGTCACCAGGCTCATCGAAGACCTCATCTTCTCGCGTGGGTCATCGTTTGTACGGTTTTTTATGCAGGTCGTGCATCGGGGGACACCTCCTTGGCAGATAAGCCCAGGATCTTGCGCTGGACCGATGCCAGCAACGTGGAGCGTATGGACTGCGATGTGATCGTAGTCGGAGGGAGCACTGCCGCTCTAGCGGCGGCTCTGACCGCAGCTCGAGAAGGTCACTCCACATGCCTGACCGAACCTACGGAGTGGCCTGGTGGGCAGCTGACGGCAGGAGGAGTCCCCGCCGTTGATTATGCCTGGCATAAACGGCTCTCGTGGGATGTCGGGGCTATTGGTAAAAATCCCAGGAACCTGCCCGAAGAACTTTTGAATTGGATGCAAGCGGTCGCCTCTCCCGGTAGCTGCTGGGTGTCGCAGCACTGCTTTGAGCCGCGGAAGCTGCTCCGACTTAAGATTGAACCGGCAGTCAGCCATGAACCCAAACTGAAGCTCTTACGAACGACGGTTGTGAAAGAGCTTGTTCTTAGAACGAGCCCTCAGGGCGAGCGAATTCTTGGACTCCTGGCGATCGAACGTCAGCCCCGGGAGGGTCGCGAGGAGGAGATTCGCGGCCTACGTCTTTCCCAGGTGATCAGGGATTGGTATAGTCCCCTCGACAGTCCACTTTTCCGTAAGAAACTTCTGTACCTCACTTCGTCGCATTCTGATGGGCCTATTGTGATCGATGCTAGCGAGTTTGGAGAGGTTCTCGCCCTATCCGATGCCGCCTATACTCAGGGCGTGGAGCAGGACGAAGGGGATCCGTCGTCGACCCGGGAAGAATGCGGACAAGCCTTTACCTACGGCTTCGTCCTGGAGCTACGCCCCGGTCCTGAGCCTGCAATGATCCCTGATCTCCCCGTGGATCACCCGCTGTTCTATGATCTTCATGATTTTACCTGGGAACGAGTCTGGACATACCGGAGGCTCCATGGCAAGGGTCATCCCGCTGTTGGCGATCTGTCGCTGCAAAACTGGAATCCTGGCAACGATTGGCCCTTCTCGCCGATGCTCCTGCCTCGGGCTGCCACAGCGGAGACTCGCATAGATTGGGAGGGAGGTGTCGATATCCAGACCTTGGATGCCGCCGAAAGGCATGCCTATGGTTGGGCACGCTGGTACTTGGCTCATGCGCCTGCGCCGTTTGCAGGTCGCATTCGTCTCAACCGCTCAACACTTGGAACGGGACACGGGCTGTCTCGGTTTCCTTATGTCCGCGATACGCGGCGCAGTATTGGGCTCGATGGCTTTCGGCTCACACTCGGCGATCTCAGCGGCCCAGAAACGGCTCGCACAGGTCAACGATTTATGGATCGAATTGCCATCGGTACTTACAATGCTGACATCCACGGTATGGAAGGCTGTGACTATCCGCCTTACGACTCCTTGACTTTGCCCTTTTACATTCCGCTGCGGGCGCTTACCAATGCTACGGTCGTCAATCTTTTGCTTGCGGGAAAGACGATGGCTCAGACCTTCCTGGCCAATGCAGCAACCCGTTTGCATCCCATCGAATTTGCCAGCGGAATTGGGGCAGGTGCTGCAGCTAGCGTCATGGTGCGCCAAGAGCTAGCACAGACGCGAGATCTTCTGCCTTTTGCCGAAGACGTGCAAAAGATCGTGATCCGCTATGCACCGATTGACTTCGAGCTTTGATAAGGATGAGTGTCTCGTGACCAGGTCCATCCTGGACCCAGAAGGGGAAGTGAAGATCACAAGGTACGTTCCCATCTTGGATCGCCGAGGTCTATGCTCCTTGACGATTGAGAGCAAAGCACGACATGAGAAAAGACCGACTGAGAATCTTGATGTGCTCAAAGAAGATTGAAGAAAGGGGGCCTTTTGCTGCTCCGACTCCGCCTTCCTAAGCTCCCTCAGTCGTGTCCTTCATCATCCTGCATGGCCGGCTTCGCGTCCACTCGTCTCTCTCGATCGTCGCAAGGTCGGCAGTAGCAAGAAGAAGGCTACCAAAAGAAACGCGGGCGAAAGCAAGAAAGCTCGATCAATGCCAATCTGATCCGAAAGTTTGCCGACCGACAGATGCATGATCGCCAGCATGGTCTGGATTCCGCCGTAGACGTAGATCGTGATCTTTTTCCAGTTCTCAGGAAACTGAACACTGATTCTAGCCATACAGAGGGGAAAAAACGGACCGAGAATACCCATTGCTGGCAAGGCCCAGCTATACCCCTGTTGGCCCAAAAAGCTAAACACAATAGCGAGGCCGACACAGCCGACCAGTACGACAGCTTCGTGGCGTGGACGCACAAAGAGAAAGCACAGAAAGCGTGTCAGACCCATCATCACGAAAAAGATACTGAGTAAAGTGGCAGCCTCTGCCGGAGTCTTGCCGTGTTTGGCTACCATCAGACTGCTCATCCACATCGAAGCTAAGACCTCGCCTGCTACATAGAGAGCAAAGAGCAGGACCATCAATACTCCCGAGAGTCCGACGCCCTGCTTTTGGCTGCGTGTCTCCTCATTCGTTGGGGGCGCTTCCTGAGGAAGCATGCGAACGAAGGCGAGCCCGAGGAGTAGAAGGATGGCCGAGCTTCCCGTGAGGAGCCACCACCACGGCAGCTCGAGGGCGACCAAGCCACGGAAGGCGAGAGGGGCCGTCATCGAACCTACGCCATACATCACCTGTTGAAACGAGAGATATCGCCCCCGATTCTGTGTGGGGCTGCCCTTGATTGTCAGAATGCTGCACATGGAGCCGATTGTTGCCACCGCTGCTCCCAGCAACACACCCAGAAGAAGGAGGGACCAGCGACCATCGACGAAAGGTGCGAGAAAACCAGGTGTCATCGATAGCCAACAGGTCGCAATCGCAACTTTTCTTTCGCCCCACCGATGGAGACAAGGCTCGAGCAAAAGTGTGGCGATCACTGCGGTCATCGCTCCCACAGTCAAGAACAGTCCAGCCGTTTCGTAAGGAATTCTTAGAGTTTCGAGAAGGACAGGCAGGATAGGTCCTCGAGCATTATCAATAAATGCAACGATGAGCAGACTGGAGAAACCCGCAAATAGATATCCGAAGTGACCGCGTTCTGCGGTGGTCGTATCACTCATGCCCGAGACCCTCCCGCTCCGCTTATCTTGCGACACATCAAGCCCTTCAGATAGAGTGACTCCGGAAAGCTAAGCAGAGTCGGATGATCTTCAGCCTGGGAAAGATGGTGAAGAATCTGCATGTCACAGCTCGCATCCACGCTAGCTCCAAAGACAACTTTTTGGAAGAGGTCTCGACTTACCAGCCCCGAGCAGGAAAAAGTCGCAAGATGTCCACCCTCACGAAGCAGTTGCATCGCCAGTAGATTAAGATCCTTATAGCCTCGGCAGGCTCGATCGATGTGATGTTTATCGCTGACGAACTTCGGGGGATCCATGATGATGAGATCAAACTGGGCTCCTTGCTCTCGCAGCTGGCGCAGATAAGCAAAGACATCGGCTCGCACAGTTTCGTGCTGTGCTTCGGGTCTGTTCACGTTCAGCTGCCAATTGCGTGCAGCGAGATCAAGAGCAGGTCGGCTTTCGTCGACGCTGATCACCCGTTTCGCTCCCCCATAGCCAGCTGCTACGCTAAAGCCGCCGGTATAGGAAAAGCAGTTGAGGACCTCGGCACCCTCTGCGTAACGACCCACCCACTGACGATTCAGCCGCTGGTCGAGATAAAATCCGGTTTTATGGCCCTCCCAGAGATTGACCCAAAGCTGCATCCCTTGCTCTCGTGCCAGGACGCCCTCGGTCTTAAGGTCTCCTGAAACTAAGGCTTTGTGTGGCTCGAGTCCTTCTTTGGTGCGGATTGCTTCATCACTCCGCTCGACGATACCAATCGGTTCGAAAATCTCTTGGATGGCCTGGACGATGGCTGATCGCAGCACGTCCATGCCTTTCGTTAGGATTTGAAACACCACCCATCCGGCGTAATGATCGATGATGAGGCCCGGTAGCAAATCCGCTTCGGAGGCAACCACACGCTGCATGTTGGTATCTACCGTGCGGAGAGCTTGCCGGCGTTCCCAAGCCGAACGGATTCGGCGTAAGAGAAGATCGAGGTCGAGATTCTCTCCTTCGTGACGGCTGAAAACACGTGCCACGATGGATGATTGCGCATTATAGTAAGCTCGAGCTAAGAACTGCCCTTTGTGATCGACCACATCGAGCTGTGAGCCATCCTCGGCTTTGCCGCGCAGTGTCTGGATCGCGCCGGAGAAGATCCAGGGGTGTCCCAGACGCAAGGATTTTTCTTTGCCTGCTTTTAGTACTAATTGGGGTGAGCGCATGCTGCTATGTTCCTGGGAAAGTGAGACGAGCTTGAAGGGAAGCCGCTGCTTGCACTTGAGCCGTCGGGCGTGACGAAATCCGGAAGTTTAGCAAAGGTCGATGACAGATACCAGGTTTTTCCCGCCTTTTCGTAGGTTAACGGAACAAGATGCTTGACGGAGGAGCTGCGCAACGAGGGCTTCTGCTCTCGGGGTTTAGGGAGGGGATCGGCTGCTGGTGGACGGTTGTGTGGGTACAGGGGGGCAAATTTTAACATGATGACGTATAGAGGCCGGCGCTGATAGGACAAGTGGGCAAGCTAGGTTGGCCGATCGCATGTCTTTCGCCGGGAGGCTGCGATCGTGTCTCATTTCAGTGTCTTATTGGCGCAAGTAGAGTGTGAAAAGTCTCGGCCATTTGATTCTTTACTTCGCAGGCGAAGCTCGCCATGATCGGCAGCGGCAAAAACCCGGTTTGTCACCCTTTCACTCTGACTTGGAGGCTTCCATGCTAGGTTTCGTTCGACACTCGTCTCGGCGGCTTGCTTTATCACTCTCGACCCTCGGGTGTCTGAGTCTTGCGCAGGCCTGTCTCGAGGCGGACTCATCACCGAGTCCGCTTAAGCCTCGACCTGATCAGCTGCCACCTGCGGTCGAGACGAATGACGTTGTGTTGCGCTTGGCATCGACCTCACTGGCTGGGCTCCGAGGGGAGGCTGCTGGATTGCGCATCAGCATCTACAGGCTCGTGGGAGACGCCCGTGGAGAACTTGTGCGTGAGGCAGCAACTTATGTGCTCAACGATGAGGGTGGTTATCGATTGCGCGATCTCCCACTAGAGACCTTGGAATTTTACCTTGAACTCCTGGATGCTGAAGGAAAACGGCTCGCTCAGGGGACAACGCGAGCAACTGTTGAAGAGGGTCGGCAGAACTTGCCCCTCGTTCTCCTGCAAGTCGATCGTCCTGTGCCCCCCTCTGATGTCAAGCCAAATCCACCAAGCGACCAACCCGTGGGAGAGCCGACTCTTGCGGCCCTTGATCTCAATATCACGTTCAATCTCGTCGGGTTTCCAGGGGGCGAGCTACAACTTCCGGCGCAAACCCAAGATGTTCGGACGATCCTGGCTAATAATAAGTGTCTCAATTCCGGCTGCCATACGAGTGCAAGCAATGCGGCCCGTCTCAACCTCGAAACCTATCCTTACGTGAGCGGCAATCCTGAATTATCCTCTCTGGCCAAGATCCTGGATCGTATCACTCAGCGCGTCACGGGCACACCTCCATTCGAGCGGCGCCTCATGCCTCCTGGTCGGGCACCGACTGTCACAGCAGAAGAAGTCATTACGTTATCGGCTTTCACGGACGCGGTTAAGCAAAGTCCCGTGGTGGTCGATCCCAAGCTTTGGATCCGCGAGGCTCAGGTCACGATTGCACTGGATGCCAACAGTGAGTTTAGGGGGACATTGCTCCTCAAAGAGGATAGCACTTACGGCTTAGGGACGGGACCTATTCTAAAATTGGGCACGGAATACCCTTTTGAGATTCAGGTAAAATCGGCAGAAGGTCAGCAGCTGTTGGAGACTCGGGGGATCCTGACCCATACGGGAGCCGTAGGGTTAAAATTTGATGTGAACTATGTTCCGGAAGCATCTCCGATTCTTCCACGCTGACTCTTCGATTCATGAGTGACCAGGAGTTGCTCGAGGCGTTTGTAGAGGCGGACGCCTATGAGCTAGTTCTGGATATGCAGTAGCTTTGAGCTCCCTCAGTTCGATATCCTGGTCGTGCGTTTTGGGAGTCACTAGCCTCCGGACTCTTTATGACGGATTCCGCGAGCTTTGTCAGTTGCATGTGCGCAAATCTTGAATTTTTTTCATCGTGTCATGATGAGGACTTTGGTAGCAGAATCTCATAAGGAAAGTTGCCGATGCTACGCTTTTTGCTCTCAGTTTTGTCTATGCTTTTCCATCCTGCGATCGCTTCGGCTGTGCTATCGCCTGACCTTCGCAGTTTCTACGAGGATTTGTACAGGCAACCTGAGCTTTCTTTTCAAGAAAAGAATGCCTCGAAGCGACTTGCTCAAGAGCTGAAGCAGGGGGAGCTGCTGTCACCGAAGGAGTCGGTGGTTACGGTGTGGTTGATGTCGGACGTACTTCCTATCCTGGAAGAAACAGGCAAGCCTTTCGCCAGTCAGGTGAAACAAATCGATGGGAGCGATCGTAACGTACCTGTCATGCATGCCTGTGGGCATGACGTGCATATGACGGTTTTGGTGGGAACAGTCCGAGCGTTACAGAAGCAGAGAGAGCGATGGAAAGGGACCTTAGTATGAGTCACCCAACCTGCAGAAGAAAAAGGTCAGGGTGCGAACAACATGCTGCAAAGCGGTTTGTTTCGGAAGTTTCCGCGTCCCAACTTTAACTTAGCTCTGCACGTGTCTGCAGACCTTCCATCGGGAATGGTTGCCTATACGCCGGGGTATGCTTTTGCTAATGTCGATACTGTTGATATTACGGTGTACGGAGAAGGAGGGCACGGAGCAGCGCCGCACAAGACCAGGGATCCTGTTGTGCTGAGCCCCCAGCTTGTTCTCGTGTTGCAAACAATCGTAAGTCGGGAGGTCGCGCCGTCAGAGTCAGCTGTCGTGACGGTTGGCTCCATCCATGGTGGCACGCAGCACCATGTGATTCCCAATGAAGTTACGTTGCAACTTTCGGTGCGCTCCTATGGACCCAAGGTGCGTGGACAGATTCTGGCAGCAATCAAGCGTATCAGTGCTGGTCTCGCCGCGACTGCTGTTACGCGCGAACCGAGCGTTTCGATCTTGGACCTGTATACACCCTCAGTGTATAACGACCCTGGTTTGAGTGAACGTGCGGCCCGCATCTTATCGACCAGTCTCGGTGCCGAACAGGTGGAAAAGATCCATCCCGTGATGGTTGGTGAGGACTTTGGTCGATTTGGGCTGGCGAAGCTGCGTATTCCGAGCTTGATCTTCTGGTTGGGGAGTGTCGAAGCATCTCATTATCGAGAGGCCCAAGCGGGCAAACGGAAGCTGCCGACACTGCATTCCTCGCAATGCATCCCCGATCCTGATCCGACGATCGAGACGGGCGTTCGCGCGATGACTTCGTTGGTATACGATCTCATGGGGCCAGCTGTGCAGCGCTCATGCTTGGTTTGCCTAGCGCAAGCGCCTCTGCGAGAGGGGCATCGTTTCAGAGGTCCCTATACTGACTCGCGGAGCGCGTGTTCTAGGGACTTGAGCTCTTTCTAGCCGCAGCTAGCTGGCCTAACGTGGGGAAAGAGCCATCCATCCACCTGCTATCTGCTCGTCACCACAAAAGGCAATCCCTCTGTCAGCATGCCATACACCCGCATGATGTTGGATCGCGAGCTGTCGTTCAAAAATCATACATTTTACCATACGCATGCTTTGTCGAGACATCTGCTCGTCGGCCCCTTGCGTATCAGGCTGGAGCTGTCTGCAAATCGAAAGATCGCCTCCCAGACTCGAGCGGACATCTTGACAAGTCAAGAAGCCGCTTTCTCTTGGCCACAAGAGTTCAGGGCCCCCGTCACAGTGAAAAAACTCCGAGGGATCTAGCTCGCTGTTCGCTCGCTATGTTCCATCCAGCATTGCGTAAAAAAAATCTTCGCTATTCTGTTCGCTCAAGATAAGAGCCCGAGTTATCATGGTTAAAAACAGATGCATTCTCTATGCGTCTCAGATAAAGATAGAGTCTCAGAAAAATCTTAGAAGTTCGTCGCCTATCTCAAGGAGAGTATCTCAATGATTCGAACTGTCCGTGGCGCAATCTGCCTCGCTCTGCTTACCTCACTCGTGCAGGCTCAAGCCCAAGACGCTGGGACTCCGGCAGAGGAACAGCAGGCGACCGACCAAGCGGCTCCAGAGACTGAAACTCCAGAAACTCCCAAGGCTGAGCAGGTTCGAAAATCTGATTCCAAAGACAAGCAAAAAGAGATCATCAAAGTCACCGGCAGTCGCATCCGCCGAGTTGATGTAGAAGGTCCTACTCAAGTCCAGACGGTAACCAAAGAGGATATGGAAGCAGGTGGGCAAACCACTCTGTCGGAAGTTCTGCGCGATATCCCTGTGTCGATTGCGGGAGCAACGCGAGAGGAATCGAATCGGGGAGCTCCCGGCTTTTCGGGTGTGAACCTGCGTGGACTTGGGGAGAAGTATACCCTCGTCTTGATCGATGGATACCGCCTGCCACCGGACCCTGCCTTTGACGCAGTCGACATCGGGGCGATCCCAACCGCGATGATTGAGCGGGTTGAAATTCTCAAGGAAGGCGCCGGCGCGATCTATGGCTCAGACGCTGTAGGTGGTGTAGTCAACGTTATCACCAAAAAAGCCTTCGATGGCACCTCAGTGCTGCTTTCTTACTCGCAACCTGATAGCAAGGGCGGTAACGAAACTCGTTTTGAAGCCGTTTCCGGCACGACTTTTGATCAAGGCTCATTCACCATTACAGGCTCGCTTCGCAGCCGTGATTTGATTCAAGCCCGTGATCGTGACTTTATTGGTGAAGGCTGGTCGCTTTCAGGAGCGCCAGGAAGCTTCGTGCCGATTGCTCTAGACGGCGTTGATGACAAAGGCAAGGCTAAGTACAAGGCGAAGGGGCAGTTCGCTGCCGATCCAAATTGTACCAATAACGGCACCAACCAGGTCTTTGACACAGGAAACGGGATTTTTTGTCGATATAACTTCGAGAGCGTCCGAGCCATTTCGCCTCGCATCGAGGATTTCTCCGTGATGGCTAAGACTGAATATGAATTGAACGAAAATTTAGGGCTCTACGCTTTACTCCGCACGGGGCAGCGTAAAGCACGGGATTTGATCGCACCAGCACCAACGGACGGTCCGGTTGACGTGATCGATCCACAGGCTGTACAAAACATCAAAAACGCTCTGGGTGAGGCTGGAGCAAATATCGACGTAGCGGCTGGTGACGGCGTCCGGATTCGTTATCGTACAGTTCCTCTCGGACAGCGAGATACCGTCACGACTGACAAGCAAAGCCTCATGATCGCTGGTGTGAAAGGCCAGATCGGCGAATGGGAATGGGATCTAGCCCAGTCCTACGGACAGATCGATCGCACGGAAAAGGGCGAAAACGGTTTTTGGCTGAAGGATAAGCTACCAGAAATCATCGCCAGCGGTGCCTTCAACCCTTTCGACCCGAAAGATGATGGCAGCGCCTTGCAGTCTGCAGAGTACAAAACCGAAGAGACCCAAGCAACTCAGACCCGTCAGACTACGGTGAACTTCTCGGGGCCTGTCGCCGATATTCCCGCCGGGACAATTCAGATGGCTGTCGGCGCGTCTTATTTCAGCGAAGATTTTGTCACCGACGGCGACGAGCAGACACTCAAAAACAATGTTCAGGGTAGTTCAGCTTCCCAAGGCGGAGGCAAACGGAAAACCACCGCCGTTTACGCGGAAGGTTCGATTCCAATTGTGACCGACTTGGAATTGAACGCGGCAGCTCGCTACGATCGCTACGAAAAATATGGCGATACCGTGAACCCACGCTTGGCTTTGAAATATAAGCTAGGGCCGACTCTTCTGAGAGCCTCGGTTGGTACGGGTTTCCGTGCCCCGACGCTTCAAGAAGAAACGACTAAAGATACCTCGAGTTTTCCTGCATTCGTCGACAGCGTTCAGTGCGCCAACTTTAGAAATCTGCCTGCGGACAATCCAGATCGCGCGACAGGTATCACGACCTATTGCGCCGAACAGCAGTATCAATATCGGCAAAAAGCAGCTGATGATGTGAAACCTGAAAAAGTTTTCATTTACAGCTTCGGATTGGTCTATTCCCCAACGACGACCTCAGGTTTGAGCGCAGATTTCTATGCAGCACAAATCAAAGATCGGATCGGGGTCCCTGATTTTGCTCAGCTGACGGCTTTGGAAAGGGATGGAAATCAGGCCTATACATCGAAAGGCATTGTGATCGAACGAGATGATTTCGGTGATATAAAGTCGATCGAAGCCCCGGCGACCAACCTTGCTTCGACTGAGGTGTCAGGTATTGACCTTGCGGGAACCTATACAGCCGGTTCGAGAAGTTCGGCAACGTTCGACTACAGTCTCGATGGCTCCTACCAGCTCTATTACAAGGTTTCCGCGTTTGATGGAACACCTCTCGTCGATAAGGCTGGTGACGCTCGTTATCCTAAGTACCGTGTGAACAATACGATCGGTACAACCTTTCTGGATAACAATCGTCTGAATGTGGTTGCTCGAACGACTGCAGCGACGAAAAAGGTCAATCCTGATCTCGGTGATGTTCCGAGCTTCACAACTTACGATCTTCACTACTCGTACCTGGCACTATTTAATGGCTCGCTTACGGTCGGAGCGATCAACTTTGCAGATTTGCAACCGCCAAAGGATGAGTCTGCGAATCCAACGATTAACTACGACCTGTATAGCTACGCAGGGAGAAGTTTCTACGTGCGCCTGACTCAGAACTTCTGATAGTAGCGGGGACACCCGATGTCCTGGTATAGCCCGAACATCTTGTCGAAACAAGATAGAGGGGCTATACCGCCTCTCTCTTACGCCCTCTCAACTCTATCGCGACGCGCTATGAAAAGCTGAAAAGGAACTACGAATCAATGGTGTCACTGGGTTGTACGATA
>Ga0068877_10000441_pt1 | contig 35959 bp, 25 predicted proteins | sample NOAtaG_FD_66437 | JGI IMG/M metagenome (GOLD analysis project Ga0068877, IMG submission 66437) | Freshwater lake microbial communities from Lake Erie, under a cyanobacterial bloom - NOAA_Erie_Diel6S_1000h metaG | ecosystem: Environmental > Aquatic > Freshwater > Lake | place: USA: Ohio, Lake...
GTGAAGGTGACGCCCTTCTTCTTCTTCTTCTGTTCGCGCACCTTCTTGCCGCCGCCGCCGGTGCCGCCGGCGACCTTCTGCTCCTTCACGCCGCTCGGGAAGAGACCCTGCGACCGAATCTTCTTGATGGCCTCGTCGGCGGTCGTCGCCTCGACGGTTCCAGAGGTCTTCTTGCCTGCGTTGTTGATCGCGTCGTAGGCGTAGGTGGGCATAGTTCGCTCCGTTGTCTCGCTCAGCCTGATCTCACCGCGCTCCGCCGGGACAGGCCCGGCGGACGCGTCACTCGTCGGTCATCGTCTCGCGCACGACCTCGTCGATCGTCGTCTCTCCGTTGAAGACTGCCAAGAGGCCAGCCTCGCGAAGCGTGCGCATCCCGCGGCGCTTCGCCTCCTGGCGCAGCACGGAGGTCGACGCCTGCTTCATCACGAGCTCGCGCAAATCGTCGTCCATCGACAGGATCTCGAACAGGCCCTTTCGGCCCTTGTAGCCCGAGCGTCGGCAGAAGTCGCATCCCTTGCCGCGGCCGCGGTAGAACTGCTTGCCCTCGACGTCGCGCGGACGGAGATCGAGCTCCATGAGCTGCTCCTCGTTCGGCGTGAAGGGCTCCTTGCACTTCACGCAGATGCGGCGCACGAGCCGCTGCGCCACGATCGCCTCGATGGTCGCGGTGAGGAGGAATGTCTCCACGCCGAGGTCGACGAGACGGAGAATGGTGCTCGGAGCGTCGTTCGTGTGCAGCGTCGTCAGCACCAAGTGGCCGGTGAGCGACGCCTGGATGGCGATCTGCGCGGTCTCGAGGTCGCGGATTTCGCCGACGAGAATGATGTCCGGGTCCTGGCGGAGGAAGCTGCGCAGGAGCTTCGCGAAGGTGAGCTCCTGGTCGAGATTCACCTGGCACTGGATGAGGCCCTGCACGTCGTACTCGACGGGGTCCTCGGCCGTCAGGATCTTGACGCCGGGATCGTTCAGCTCGTTCAGCGCAGCGTAGAGCGTGGTCGTCTTGCCCGAGCCCGTGGGCCCGGTGACGACCACGATGCCGTTGGGCTTGTTGATGAGGGTGCGTAACTTCTCGAGCTCATCGGGCCCCAGTCCAACCTTGTCGAGCGACAGCTGGACGTTGGACCGGTCGAGGATACGAAGCACCACCGACTCGCCGAACATCGTGGGAAGCACGGCGACGCGGAGATCGATCGGACCCTGCGGCAGCATGAACTCGATGCGGCCGTCCTGCGGAAGACGGCGCTCGGCGATGTCGAGCTTCGACATGACCTTGACGCGGGAGACGAGCGCAGTGGCCAGGCTCTTCGCCGGGGCGTGCATGTCGTACAGCACGCCGTCGATGCGGTAGCGCACCTTGAACTCGTCCTCGAAGGGCTCGAGGTGGATGTCGCTTGCCTTGTCCTCGATGGCCACGAGAAGCAGGCGCTGCACGAGTTGGACGACGGCGTTGTCGTTCGCCGCCATCTCGAGCGTCGCGAGATCGACCGACTCGCCGCGGCCTTCGAGCGCGGAGACTGCGACGCTGCCGGAACCGAGGCCGTCGAGCGCTGCACGCGAATCGCTGCCTGCGCGCTCGGGGTACTTCTCGGCGATCACGCGGTCGACCTGATCGGCCGGCGAGAACACCACGACGACACGCCGCCAGTTCCCCATCTGCTTGAGGTTGTCGGCGGCGCCGAAGTTGTTGACGTCCTTCACCGCGATCACGATGCGGCGCGCTGCCAGATCGACGTCGACCGGCGCGAACTGGCCCATGCGGACGAGACGCGCGTCGACCGCGTTGATGGCATCCTGGTTGACGCCGACCGCGTCGAGATCGACGAAGGCAAAGCCCTTGGTGTAGGCGAGCGCCTTCTCGACCGCGCGCTGGTCGCATCGGCCGAGGCTGACGAGGATCTGCCCGAGCAGCTCGCCCTTGCGGCTCTCGAGCTGGAGCGCGGCGGCCTCCTCGGCCTGGTCACGGGTGATGTACCCGAGCTTGCGAAGGGCTCTGCCGATGCGGGAGCCCTTGAGGACGGCGAGAAGCTGCTCCTGCTCGGTCGTGATGATGGACGGGATCGTTGGCATGGTCCGTCTGCTTCAGCCGCTCAGTCTCAGGCTGGCGCGCCCGCCCAAACGGATGGGACAGACGCCGCACTGCGTGCTATACGGCACGCGCCGCCCCCCCGCATCGCGGCAAGACGGGGGTTTGGCTCAGGACACTTGGATTGCTGCGTACGGCCAGAAGCGAGGGAACGCGGTTTTCGGGCTGACGGCTTCGAAGCCGCCCCGACCGCAGGCTCGAACGGCGGCATGCCGTTTCTGGCGCCTTTCGGAGCCAGCCGAGCCTCGCTTTGGACGCCGGTCAGCCTGCCTCGTGGTCCGAATCGAGCTCGGTACGACCGATCACGCCGCCAGCACGATGGATCTTGTCCTTCATGTCGCCGGGGTTCTTGCACTTGTCGATGATCTCTTCGGCCGACACCTTGCCCTCCGAGTAGAGCTTCCAGAGGTGGTCGTCAAGAAGCTGCATGCCGAACTTGCGGCCGGTCTGGATGGCCGAGTCGATGCGGAAGGTCTTGTTCTCGCGAATGAGGTTCGAGATCGCGGGGGTGACCACGAGGAACTCGTAGGCGGCGCAGCGGCCCGGCTTATCGGCGCGGGCGCAGAGCTGCTGCGAGAGCACCGCGATGAGCGACGTCGACAACTGCACGCGCACCTGCTCCTGCTGGCTCACCGGGAACGCGTCGATGACGCGGTTGATCGTGCTGGCCGCGCCTGAGGTGTGCAGCGTCGCGAAGACCAAGTGGCCGGTTTCAGCGGCGCGGATGGCCGACTCGATCGTCTCGAGATCTCGCATTTCGCCGACGAGGATCACGTCCGGGTCGGATCGGAGCACGCGGCGGAGCGCCTCGGAGAAGGTCGGGACGTCCTGGCCGACTTCGCGCTGGTTGACGACCGACTTCTTGTGATAGTGGTAGTACTCGATCGGGTCCTCGATCGTCACGATGTGGCGGTCATAGAACTCATTGATCCAGTTCACCATCGAGGCGAGCGTGGTCGACTTGCCGGAACCGGTCGGGCCAGTGACGAGGAAGAGGCCGCGCGGACGGCGGCAGAGTTCCTCGACGATTCCCGGCAGGCCGATCTCCTGGAAGCTCAGCAGCTTGTTCGGGATCAAGCGGAGAACCATCGAGATGTTCTGGCGCTGGCGGAAGACCGACACGCGGAAGCGGGCGCGGCCCTGGAAGCTGAAGCCGAAGTCGGTTCCGCCCATTTCCGCCAACTCAGCCTGGTTCTTCTCAGGCGTGATCGACTTCATGAGCGCGGTGGCGTCGTCCGCCTCGACCGTCTTCGTCGCCAGGCTCTTCAGGCTGCCGTGCAGACGGATGGTCGGCGGACGGCCCGTCGAGATGTGAAGATCCGACGCACCGAGGGTGACGATGCTGTCGAGGAGACGGTCGATCTGCATGGTTGACATGGCGTGACTCGATGCTGGTTGCTGCCGGCGTCGTTGTTGCCGGCGATTGAAACTGTCCTGGCCGATGCGCGTCGAACTTCCGGCGCGCGCGGCCTATTCCTTTGAACGCACGTGGCGCGAAACGCCCGGCTTAGGTGGCGTGCACCTCGGCCGGGTTGAACCCGTCGATCTGGGCGAAGTTGGCGACTTCCGCCGGCGTGGTCATGCCGCGGAGGATCTTGATCTTTCCGTCCTCGACGAGGCTTCGCATGCCGCCGCGAACGGCCGCGGCGCGAAGCTTGCTCACGCTCGAGCGGTTGAACGCGAGATCGCGGATCTCGGAGTTCATCTTCATGAGTTCGAAGATCGCGCGGCGGCCGCGGTAGCCGGTGCCGCCGCACGCCTGGCAGCCGACGGCCTTCATCATGGTGCCGCGCGCCATCTCCTCGTCGGTCATGCCGATGAGGCGCAGGACCTTGCGGTCCGGATTGTCCTCGGGCGCCTTGCACTTCTCGCAGAGCATGCGGATGAGGCGCTGCCCCATGACCGCCTGGATCGAGCTTGCGACGAGGAACGGCTTCACGCCCATGTCGATGAGACGGGTGATCGCGCTCGGCGCGTCGTTGGTGTGGAGCGTCGAGAACACCATGTGACCGGTGAGCGCGGCCTGGATCGCGATGTCGGCGACTTCGCGATCGCGGATTTCGCCGACGAGGATGATGTTCGGCGCCTGACGCAGCATCGACTTCAGAATCGCGGAGAACGTGAGGCCGATGTGCTCGCGCACCTGCACCTGATTGATGCCCTTGAACGCGTATTCGACCGGGTCTTCCGCAGTGATGATCTTCCGGTCGGGCGTGTTCAGGTCGTTGAGCGCCGAGTACAGCGTGGTCGTCTTGCCGGAGCCGGTCGGGCCCGTGACGAGGAAGATGCCGTTCGGGCGGCGAATGATGCGGTTGAACGCCTCGAGGTTGTCTTCCTCGAAGCCGAGGCCCTTGAGTCCGATGCGTGCGCTGTCCGGGCGGAGAATACGAAGCACGACGCTCTCGCCGTGCACCGCGGGGCAGGCCGAGACGCGGAAGTCGACGACCTTCCCGTCGATCGTCTGCTTGATGCGGCCGTCCTGCGGGATGCGGCGCTCTGAGATGTTCACGCCGGCCATCAGCTTGACGCGCGCGAGCAGCTGGTTCTGCATCGACTTCGGGATGAGGTCGCGCTCGATGCACACGCCGTCAATCCGGTAGCGAAGCAGGACGTTGTCCTTGCGCGGCTCGATGTGGATGTCGCTTGCGCGGCCCGTGACGGCCTCGACGATCATGCGCTCGACAAGGCGGACAATGCCCGACTCGTTCGCGTCTGCGTCGATGGAACGATCCATCGATCGATCCTGCGAACGGTCCTGCGAGCGGTCCATCGACTTGTCGACGGTCGAATCCATCGACGCGGTCATGAGCCGCGTCTTGGAGAGGTCGGGGGTGCCGCTCGTATCGCCCGAGATGAACGTCGTGATCTGGGAGCGCGTGGCGATCGCGCCGACGTCGGCGCGACCGCCGGCCACCATGCCGATGAGGTCAAACGCCTCGATCTCAAGCGGGTCATGCACGCAGAGGAGGAGCGCGCCGCGCTCGCGACGAAGCGGCAGCACCGAGTACTTCCGCTGCAGGTCTTCTTTCAGAAGGCCGCGGTCGACCTTGGTGAGCGCCTCGGGCTTCTCGAGATCGATGAACTCGACGCCGAACTGGTCGGCGAGGGCCTTGGCGATCTTGCGCTCGTCGCAGGCGCCGTTCTCGATCAGGACTTCGCCCACGCGCTTGCCCGACGACTTCGCCTCGCTGATCGCGGCGGCGAGGGTTGCCTGGTCGACTGCGCCGTGCTCGAGAAGGATCTCGCCAATCTTCTTCTTGCTTCGCTTCGCCAAAATCGACTCTCCGAAAGCGGTTCGCGGTCCGACACAGAACCCTCCCGGGAAGTCGCGGGAGGGAGAATTCCCGGGGGGTGCTCCGCACGCGGCGGAGTCTCGTAGTATCGCCGTTCAGGCCCCTCGCCGCAACCACCGACACCGATGGGTGTTCCGGCTTGAAGGGCTTCGCGAGCCTTGGGCGACCCGGTATCCTCTGACGGTCGGCCGCCGGTGGTTTCCCGCCAGCTGAAATCGGCCCATCGAGCCCGAGCGCACGTGCAGAACCCGACCCCGCCCACCTCCGCGCCCACCTCCCCGCCCGCGAAGGCGCCCGCCCCCAGCGGCCCACTCGCGCTTGTCACTGCGGGGCCGACGGAGGAGCCGGTCGACGAGGTCCGCTTCCTTGGCAATCGGTCGTCGGGACGCCTCGGGATTGCAGTTGCAGCGGCGTTTGCGGACTTGGGGACGCGGGTGGTGCTGGCGCTCGGGCCGATTCGAAGCCCCGTCCCCGCCGACCTGCTCTCCTCGCCGCACGTCCGAGTGGAACGCTTCCGCACAGCCGCAGAACTGAAGGCCCTTTTGACGCGGGAACTCCCCGCCGCCGACATCGTGGTCATGGCTGCAGCGGTCGCCGACTTCCGGCCGAGCGCGAGCCAGTCGGGAAAGCTCCGGCGCGGCGAGTCGATGGCGCTTCAACTGGAGCCGGTCGAGGACCTGCTGTCGGCGACCCGCGGCAGCCGCAAGGCGGGCGCGTGCGTGATCGGCTTTGCGCTCGAGCCACAAGAGCGGCTTGAGCGGTCGGCGCTCGACAAGCTTTCCCGCAAGGACCTCGACGCGATCGTTGCGAATCCGCTCGAGACGATGGACGCGCCCGACATCGACGCCACGCTCTACTTCCGCGACGGACGCGCTCGCCGGGCCGCCGCGCCGGGCGTCGCCGTTCCCAAGGAAGCATTCGGGCGCTGGCTCGCAGCGCAGGCGATTGAGCTCGCGAATCCTGCCTGACGCAGCGCGGAACGAACCGCTACATTCCGGCCATGCACATCGGAATGGTTGGACTCGGGCGCATGGGCGCAAACATGGTTCGCAGGCTCGTGCGGGGCGGTCACACCGTCGTCGCCTTCGACGTGAACCAGCAGGCCGTGGCGGATCTTGCGAAGGAGGGCGCAATCGCTGCGTCGAGCCTCGCGGACCTCTGCGCGAAGCTCCCCGGGCCACGCAACGTGTGGCTGATGCTGCCGGTGGCATTCGTCGACGGCACGATCGACGAACTCGCGAAGTATCTGGCGAAGGACGATTGCATCATCGACGGCGGAAACACGCACTACATCGATGACATCCGGCGCGCGAAGGACCTCGCGGCTCGCGGCCTGCACTATGTCGACGTCGGCGTGTCGGGCGGCGTGTGGGGCCTTGAGCGCGGCTATTGCCAGATGATCGGCGGCGACGCCGCGGCGGTTGCGCGGCTCGACGGCGTGTTCGCCACGCTTGCGCCTGGTCTTGGCACGATCGCGCGCAACCCAGATGCGGCCAGCCTTGGCACCGCCGAGAAGGGCTACCTCCACTGCGGCCCTGCCGGCGCGGGACACTTCGTGAAGATGGTGCACAACGGAATCGAGTACGGCCTGATGGCGGCGTACGCGGAGGGGCTCAACGTCCTGAAGCACGCCGACATCGGCAAGCACGCCTACGAGAAGGACGCGGAGACCACGCCGCTCCGACACCCGGAGCACTACCAGTTCGACTTCGATCTGGCCGCGATCACGGAACTGTGGCGGCGCGGAAGCGTGGTCGGTTCGTGGCTGCTTGACCTGACCGCCCAGGCGATGGCGAAGGACCCGTCGCTCGCCAAGTTTGGCGGGCGGGTGAGCGACTCAGGCGAAGGCCGCTGGACGCTCGCGGCTGCAAACGACGAGGGTGTTCCCGCACCGGTGCTCGCGGCGGCGTTGTTCGGCCGGTTCAGTTCGCGCGGCAACGCGGAGTTCATGAACAAGGTGATGAGCGCCCAGCGCTTCGCGTTCGGCGGGCACCTCGAGAAGCACTGACGCCGTGCGACCGACCGGGCCGGAGCCGAAGAACGCTCCGGATTAGGACGCACCCGAAGAGGGCTGTCCCCTGCCCCTGCGCGGCCGAATGGGCGGGCGGGCCCAGAACGGACCAGCTGGACCTGTAGCGACCTCGCGCCGACCTCGCGCCGACCTCGCGCCGACCTCGCGTTGCCCGACCACAACGGTCGATAGCATGAGGCCGGTAGCATGACGCCGGGGCCCGTGGCGAAATTGGCAGACGCAGCGGACTTAAAATCTGCGGCCGCGAGGCGTGTGGGTTCGACCCCCACCGGGCCCACTTTGCACCTGCGTGGCACGGGCCGCGCATCAGGCCGCGGACGCCGCATCCCGGCGCGTCCTTTGGTCGAAGTCCCGAGGTTGAAGTCTCGAGGTTGAAGTCTCGGGGTCGAAGTCTCGAGGTTGAAGTCTCGGGGCGGTCCGTACACTTGCTCGCGCCTCCGTGCGCCCACCACCACCATGCGCTACCTCTTTGCATCGCTCCTCCTCTGCATGATCGGCGTTCCCGCTGCGGCTGTGCTCTACGCGCGCGAGGTGCTGCCGCCGCCTCAGGCGGAGCCCACGCCGCTCAAGATCATGCTCGACGCGCCGCCTCAAGACGCTCCGAAAGAACCTGCCGCCCCCGATGCGGCGAAGGACCCATCCGTGCAATACCCCGCCTCCGCATCCGCGACGACCAAGCAACTCTCCCGCGCCGGGCACGACATCACGCCGTTGCCGCGCGAGAAGGTGGCTGAGCTCGCGAAGAAGCTCTCGCCCGAGGCCTACCGCATCACCCAGAACGCCGGCACCGAGCCCGCCTTCTGCGGAACGCTGCTCGACAACAAGAAGGAAGGCACGTACTGCTGCGTGGTGTGCGGCCTGCCCCTCTTCGCAAGCAAGAATAAGTTCAACTCAGGAACAGGCTGGCCGAGTTTCTTCGCGCCGTTCGACGTCGCCCATGTCGCCGCGAAGGAGGACAACTCCCACGGCATGCAGCGCGTCGAGATCCTCTGCGCGCGATGCAACGCGCACCTCGGCCACGTCTTCGACGACGGCCCGAAGCCGACGGGTCTTCGGTTCTGCCTGAACGGCGCCGCGCTCACCTTCACCGAGAAGGGAACCGATCTCCCGGCAGAGTCGCAGCCGGTTCCGACCGCGACCGCCTACTTTGGCGGCGGCTGCTTCTGGGGCGTCGAGCACTACTTCCAGCAGGCGCCCGGCGTCGTGAACGCCATCAGCGGCTACATGCAGGGATCGCTCGAGAACCCGACCTACAAGGATGTGACCGATCAAGACAAGCTGCCGGCGTTCCGACGATCGGCTGATTTCAAGCCGCACGTCGAGGCGGTGAAGGTGGTGTACGACCCCACCGTGATCTCGTATCGCCAGCTACTCGAAGGCTTCTTCCAGATGATCGACCCGACGACGCTCAACCGTCAGGGGCCGGACTTCGGAAGCCAGTATCGCTCGGGCCTCTACACCGTCGATCCGGCCCAGGAAGCCGCCGCGCGCGCGTTCGTCGCCGAACTTTCCGTACGAAATCTCTTCGGCGCCAAGAAGATCGTGACCGAGATCGAGACGGCGCAGAAGTTCTACCCCGCCGAGGCATACCACCAGGACTACCTCGAGATGAATCCAACGCGCGGATGCGCGCTGTCGAAGCCTTGGTGGGTGACGAAGACAGCACCGGCTGAGCCGTGGCCCGCAGCCGCGCCCGCAGCCGCGCCCGCCGCCGCCCCCACAGTGCCCGCCGCCGCCGCCACGGCGCCCGCCGCCGCCCCCACAGTGCCCGCCGCCGCGACAGGCGCCAACTGATGCCTCGACTCCGTGGAGGTGCGCGCGCCCTCGTGCGCTTCGCCACGATGGCGCTTGCGCTGGCACTCACCGTCTGCCTGCATCTCGGCTGCGCGTCCGCGCCCACGAAGCGCCACGCCTTCGTTGGTCATGCCATGGGGGGGCGCGTCGAGATCACGATCGACGAGTCGGCCTGCGACGATGGAAGAGAGCGCGCGAGACTTGCCGCGCATCGTGCGCTTCTCGAACTCGAGCGGCTTGATGGCATGCTTTCCGACTGGAAGCCGAACTCGGAGCTCACCAAGCTCAACACGTCAACCGAGGCATGTCGCGACGCGAGCGCCGAGTTCCGCGGCGTGCTCGCACGCTCGCTTGAGATCGCCGCGTCAACCGATGGACTCTTTGATCCCACCATCGGGCCCGCGGTTCGCGTCTGGCGAGAGAGCCGCACCACCGGGAGGCTGCCGTCGGCCGACACGCTCGAGGCCGCGCGCCGGCTGGTCGACTGGCGAGCAGTCACGATCGATGGAACGCGCGTCTGTCGCGCAGAGGGCGCGATCGCGCTCGACTTCGGTGGAATAGGTAAGGGCTACGGCGCCGTCCGTGCGCTTGCGACCTTGCGCGAGGCCGGGTGCCCCCGCGCGCTGGTCGCCGTCGCTGGCGATATCGCCGCGGGCGACGCCCCGCGCGATGCGAACGGATGGAGCATCGAGATCGCCCCGGAATCCGAGTCGCTCGAGCGAGAGACGCTCGTCGTTCGCAACGCGGCGGTCAGCACGTCGGGCAGCTCGGTGCAGCATGTCGAGATCGCCGGCGTCCGGTACGCGCACATCGTCGACCCGCGCTCTGGGCTCGGTGCGACGAGGCTCGCGCAGGTGACCGTGGTTGGGCCCCTCGACTGCGCGGTCGACGCGCTCGGAACCGCGCTTGCGCTGACGCGCCACAACGCCGAGGCCACCGAGATTCTCGCGAGGTATCCCGGCTACAAGGCCCGCATCGAACGCGAGGGCTCGGTGGCGTGGCTCGGCGACCCGCACTGAACGACGTGACCTCGGCTGCTTCTCCGGCAATCGCCGTTGGCGCCACAAGTGCCAGCGCGCGTCGCAGGCGCTGGAAGCACGCACCGGTCGCCGCGATATGCATGAACCCCGACGTACATGAACCCCGATTCAGGCGAACTTCGTCTTGCCGGGAATCGCCACGGGCGCCTCGGGCCGTGAGCCGAAGTCGACCGATTCAGGCATCAGCACTTCCTTCGAGTTGATGGCCTCATCCCACGTGAGATCCTTGCCGGTATACGCAGCCATGCGTCCCATGATGGCGCACATCGAGCTCTTCGCGACCTGCTCTGCCTCGTTGAGCGGCAGGTCTTTGAGAATGGCGTTCTGCAGCTCGATGTGCTCCTGCGTGTAGGGGTCGCGCTGCTTGCCGGCGAACCGCCACGGGTTCTTGCCGGTGATCTCCGTGCCTCCTGAGCGCAGCGACACGAGGCCGTCGACTCCGTGGAAGAACTCCTCCACCTTTCCGTCGGTGCCATCCTGCTGTCGGCACATCGAGAATACGAAGCGATCGCCCGGGAACGTGAACTCGAGCCCGAAGTGATCGAAGATGTGGCCGTAGAGCCGCTGGTCGGTGCGCGCCTGACGTCCGCCGACGCCGCGCACGGAAGTCGGCGTGCCGCCCATCGCCCAGCACATCACGTCGAGCTGGTGCACGTGCTGCTCGACGATGTGATCGCCCGAAAGCCACGAGTGGTAGAGCCAGTTTCGCACTTGGTTCTCGACGTCGGTGCGCTTCGGATCGGGCTCCACGTTCCAAAGGCTTCCCATGTTCCAGTAGACGCGCCCGGAGACGATGCGCCCGATGTCGCCGCGCGCGACGCGCGACATCGCCTCGAGATAGCAGGCCTCGTGCCGGCGCTGCGTTCCGGCGACGACCTTGAGCTTCTTGCTGCGGCTCTCCGACGCGCTCTCGATGAAGCTGCGGACGCCCGGTGCGTCGACGGCGACCGGCTTCTCGCAGAAGACGTGCTTCCCCTTCGCGGTTGCCTCCTTGAAGTGAACCGGGCGGAACCCCGGCGGCGTGGCGAGGATCATGATGTCCGCGTCGGTGGCGCAAGCCTTCTTGTACGCGTCGAAGCCCGTGAACACGCGGTCGGCCGGAACGGCCTTGAGACCGTTCTCGACAAGCGCGTCGTTGGCGCGCGTGGTCCGCTCCGCGAAGACATCTGCGAGCGTCACCACCTCGATCGTGCAGCCGGTGTCGTTGCCCGCGGATATCGCGTTGAACATCGCGCCCGTGCCGCGCCCACCGCAGCCGATGACGCCCACCTTCAGCGTCGGACCCCGCGACATGCTCGCGAAAGCGCTTCCCGCACCGAGGATGAATGGGGAAGCCGCCGTTGCGGCGACGAAGGAACGTCGGTCGAGGTCCATCGGGTTCTCCTTGCGCTTTCGCAGCTTGATCGAGGACTCCGACGCGCCGCCGGAGCCCCGCTACTTCGCTTCACAGATCACACGGAAGCCCACGAAGCCCCCGCTCGAGTACCACCACTTGCTCTTCGGGAACTGCGGGTCGATCTCGTTCCACTCGACCGGCTTGCAGGGCGCAAACACGCCGCAGCCGAGGTCTCCAACCGAGTCGAGATACGAACCGCCGGCGACGACGCCGAGCTTCGAGCCGTCGTCGACCCACTCGCAGGCGTTGCCGAAAAGATCGAAGAGCCCAAGCTTGTCGGCCTTCTTGGAACCGAGCTTGTGGGTCTTCTCGTTCGAGTTCTCCTTCACCCACGCATAATCGCCGCTGTTCTTTGGATCGATCCCCGACTGCTCGCAGAGCGCCGTCCACTCGGCCGCCGTCGGAAGGCGATAGGTCCGTCCGGTCTTCGCAGAGAGCCACTCGCAGAACTGCTTGGCGCTGAGGAAGGTGGGCGAGATCACCGGGTAACCGACGCGCCCGAAGTCGCGATCCATCCCGATGTAAGGCTTCGTCGGCTTCGTGACAGCGTCGGCCTTCTCGTTCGACTTGCCGTCGCTCTTGTCGGTGCCGTACACGAAGACATCGAAGAGATCCCAGGGGATCTCGGTGGTCGAGACGTAGAGCGTTCGCTTCGCGCCGCTCTTCGCGGGGGCGTCTGCGGAGACCTCTGCGGGGACCTCTGCGGGGACCTCTGCGGGGACCTCTGCGGGGACCTCTGCGGGGACCTCGAATGGCACGAGCTCGATCACGAAGGTCGATCCCTCGACCTCCTGCCGGAAGCCCTTGCCTGGCGTGACCGGCTGCGCTGGTGCGACATCGGAGGCTTTCGGCGCAGATTGCGCCGGCGCCGCAGGCGCGGGCGGGTTGTCGGGCGATGGCGCCGCAGCAGGCCCCTGCTGCCGCGACTCACGAGCCGCCGCAAAGGCCGTCTGAACGCAGACCGCAGCGGCGAGGACGCCTCCAGAGACGACGCAGACAGCCGCGCCGCGCGCGTCGACGAAACGACCGACAGAACGCTGACCGGAGGCACGCTTCGAGAGGCGCAGAAACATCGTCCCCGATTCTCGCGCGGCGGCGGGCGAAAATCAATCTCAGGAGCGCCACGCCGACAGCAGAATGCCGAGATCGGCAGAGTTCACCGAGCCATCGCCGTTCAGATCCGCTGGCCCGCCTGACGTGCCCCACGAACTCAGCAGGATGCCGAGATCGGCAGAGTTCACCGAGCCGTCGCCGTTGATGTCGCCGCGCAGGATCTCGCGCCACACGAACAGTCCGCGCTCGATGTCGCTTCCGATGACGGTTCCGCTTGGAAAGTACGGCCAGATGTTCCACAAGCCGTTGAAGTTCGCGTTGTCGTCGGCGGGATACGTGTCGAACCACGCGACTTCCGGCGGATTCGTCTGGCTGCCGCCGAGATCGAAGACACGGATGCCGGATCGGTAATTCGCTTGGTAGAGGCGATTGCCCTTCACATAGATGTTGTGACCGACGGCGGGGTTGCCGTTGGTGAACGTGCCGACGACCACCGGCGCCGAGAGGTTCGAGACGTCCATGACGATCGTCGTGGTCACCGAAACGGTGTCGCCCTCGTCGAGTTCGTCGTTGATGTAGATGTAGCGCCCCCGTTCGTCGAGCCAGCCCTGGTGGCAGTAGCGCGCGCCGGGGTACGTCGTCGTCGACATGAGGACGGGCGCGGCCTTGTTGGTCACGTCGACGATGCGAACCGCCGGCGAGACCCAGCCGTTGTTGAGGCCGCTGTAGCAGAAGGCGATCTGCTTGCCCGCGTACGGGCCCGTGGTGTAGGTCTTGACCTGCGCCTCGTGCACGTAGAACGGCGTCCACGCGCCGACGTAGGTCGGATTCGACGGGTCGGCAAGGCTGTACATGCGCAGCCCGTTTCCGCCGCCGCCGGCGCGATAGAGGAATCCGCTGTCGTTGTCGACGGCGAGCGTGTGCGTCGCTGCACTCGTTCCACTCGGCGTGTTCACGGTGTTGACGAGCGTGGTCGTACCCAGCGCGTCGAGCTGCGACATGTCGAACACCTGGATGCCGGCGCCACCTTCGGAGGCCGCGTAGCAGTAATGCGAATGGGTGCGCACGTCGCGCCAGAGGCTGCTGACGCCAGGCTGGAACGACTTGATGACCGACGCGCCCGGGTCGGTGACATCGACGAACGCCGTGCCGTTCGAGAGCCCCATGATCGCGTACTCGCGGCCAGTGGGCGACACCCAGCCCCAGCAGCTGTTGCCGTTCTGGACACCCGACGCGAACGTGTTCAGGGGAAACCAGGCCTTCAGCGCGACTGCGCTCGAGGCGAAGTTGCCACCAGCCACACCGCCTTCGCCGGCGCCCTCGATCGCCTCGCGCCACATGGGTCCGCGCACCGGCTTCTGCCTGTCGCGCAGCTTCAGATCGCCCTCATGCGCCTGCGCGGTCTCGACCGTCGCGAACATGAGAAACGCGGGGATCGCGAGCGCCGCACACGCGGCGGAGAGTCTTCCAAGACCAGAGACGAACGCCATGCGGGACTCCAAGTAGTTGCCATCCAGATTGTTGCCATGCAAGGCTGTTGCCATGCAAGGCTTCTGCCATGCAAGGCTGTTGCCATCCAAGGCTGTTGCCATGCAAGAATCACGTGTCAGGAATGCATCAGCTCCATGCGGACAGGAGAATGCCGAGATCGGCCGAATCGACCGTCCCGTTCCCATCGAGATCCGCGAGCGGGTTGCTCGTTCCCCACGACGAGAGCAGGATGCCAAGGTCGGCCGAGTTCACCACTCCGTCGCCATTCATGTCGCCCACGATGTTCGCGGTGCAGTCGACGTTCGTGATCTTGAGGTCGTCCACGCCCGCCTCGACGATCGAGCCCGCGCCGAGATCGCGCGCGATGAAACGCACGCGAACCTGACTGGTCGGTGTCACGAAGTCGCGGACGCGCCACGTGCGCTTCGTCCACGCGCCGTTGTTCGTCGAGATCGTCTCGAGCGGAACCCAGGTCGTGCCGCCGTTGTTCGAGATCTCAACCGGCATCGAGTCGGAGTTCGGGTTCGAGCCCGCGTTGTTCGAGTACCAGTACCAGTACTCGAGCGTCGGCTCGTCGAGCCCCGCGAGGTTGTAGATCGGGGAAACGAGCGTCGTCGAGCCGCCATCGACATCCTGATCGCCCACGCCTCCGCCCACGACGCCCTGCCCCGTGATGAAGCACTGCGTGCCGGTCGGGGTGCGGTCGTCCTCAGGCTGTGCGGCGGTGCCAACGGGATCGACGCGCACCCACTGTCCGGTGGTCGCGTTGTCGCCTGTGGCGCCGACGGTCCAGCCGCTGGCGACTTCGAACGCGTCGTCCGTCACCGTCGTCACGCTGGCGGCGGAGAAGGCGGTTCGCAGCGGATCCGATGTGGTGTCGCCGGCCGTGTTGCGAACCTCAAACTGGTAGGACACCGTCTGCGCGCATGGCGTCGGCGGGAACGTCGCGCGGAAGGTGTTGCCTCCGAGCGAGACGAGCGGCGTGTTGGTCGTCGTGGAGCCGACGGTCACCTTCATCACGGCCGTCGCCGGGTCGAGCGTCTGGCCCGATCCAGCCACGATGCTGACGTCGACCGTGGTTCCGCCCGCTGGGTTCACCAGCGCCGGCGGCGCGGAAACCAGATTGATGGTGGCGACAGGACCGGCGACGCGCCAGACGAAGAGTCCGCGCTCGATGTCGCTTCCGATCACGGTGCCGCTTGGGAAGTAGGGCCAGATGTTCCACAGGCCGTTGAAGTTCGCGTTGTCGTCGGCCGGATAGGTATCAAACCAGGCGACCTCCGGTGGATTCAACGGATTGGTCGTGGTGTCGAACACCCGCATGCCGGAGCGGTAGTTCGCCTGAAAGACGAGTTTGCCCTTCACGTAGATGTTGTGGCCAATCGCCGCGTTGTTGTTCGTGAAAGTGCCCTTGAAGATCGGCGCTGAGAGATTCGACACGTCCATCACGATGGTGGTGGTCACGCTGACCGTGGCGCCCTCGTCGAGTTCATCGTTGATGTAGACGTAGCGGCCGTCCTCGTCGAGCCAGCCCTGGTGGCAGAAGCGCGCGTTCGGATAGGTGATGAACGAAAGCTGCACCGGCGCGAGCTTGTTGGTCACGTCGACGATGTAGAGGCCAGTGTTGACGTTGCCGCCATTGGCGCCGCCGTAGCAGAAGGCGATCTGCTTGCCGGCGTACGGGCCGCTCGTGTACGTCTTGACCTCCGCCTCGTGGACGTAGATAGGTCCCCACGCGCCGACATAGGCAGGCGCTGCCGGGTTCGCGTTGAGGTCGTAGAAGCGAAGGCCGTTCGAGCCACCGCCGGCGCGGTAGAGGAAGCCGCTGGTGTTGTCGACAGCCAGCGTGTGCGTCGCGGCCGTGGTCGAGGTCGGCGCGGTCACGGTGTTGACGAGCGTGACCGTGCCCGTCGAGTCGAGTTGAGAGAGATCGAAGACCTGAATGCCGCCGCCGCCTTCCGATCCCGCGTAGCAATAGTTGAGGTGGGTGCGGACGTCGCGCCAGAGGCTTGCCGGTCCGGCCTGGAACGACTTCAGCGTCGCGGCCGACGGGTTCGTCACCTCGACGAAGGCGGTGCCGTCGTAGAGCCCCATGATCGCGTACTCGCGGCCCGCCGGAGACACCCAGCCCCAGCAGCTGTTGCCGTTCTGCGCGCCCGCCGACATCGTGTTCAGAGGGAGCCACGACTTCAGCTGCACGCCGACAGAGTTGAAGCCGCCACCAGCCACGCCGCCCTTGCCCTGCTTGCCTTCGTGCCACGCCGGGCCGCGGAAGGCCTTCTGACGGTCGCGGATCTTGCCGTCATCCTCGTGGGCGAACGCGACGCTGGCGCAGAGGACGGAGGCGGTGAGGGCGGCGACAAGCGGAAGTCGAATCATGAGTCGAACCATGGATGTTCCTTGACGGTCGACCGATGCGACGAAACCGTCGCCCGGCCCCCCGACCAGCGTGGTGCGCAAGCACAGTCGTGCGCGCCGACGCAATCGGGGCTGTTCAATCTGATCGGTCGGCGCGGTGGGCGCGTTCCGAGGTTTCCTCAGAGGTTCTCTTCAAAGTACCCGGTCGTGGGCCCCATCCAAGGCCCCCGACCCGAAACGGACGGGAAACATTGAAAGAGCGCATGCAGGACAGGGGTGAATATGGGGCGTGATGAAGGCTTGACGACAGGATCTGGGGCGACGCACGATCCGAGATTCGCTGCGATGGATCTACGGAAACGATGGACCAAGAGACGAGACAGGGCGCCTGGAGACAGGCGCCGCGACAAATACGGAGAACTCGGAAGGGTTACCGCCCGCTGGCCGCATCTCTTCGCAAGCCGCCCTACTCCGGTTGCCCCGTGGTTGGCGGGTCTGCCGGATTCCTGGCCCAACGGGCGTCGGGATGCTCCCCAGTCAGCGAGCGGAGGAACGCCTCGAGGTCCGCTCGGCCCGAGTCGCCGAGGCCAAGGGGCACCAGCACGCTTTCGCCGTGATGTCCGATGGGCGCCGCGCCCTCGAGCGTGTCGTAGAAGCGCACGACGTCAGCGAGCGTGGCCATCCGCCCATCGTGCATGAAGGGCGGCGTGAGCGCGACTCCGCGCAACGGCGGCGTGCGGAACTGGCCGAAGAGTTCGGGCGTGCGCTTCAGGCTGCGGACCATCTGTCCCTTGGGAGAGTCGGGCGCGTCGCTGAAGGCGCCCGCCGCGTTGAAGGGATTCGACTGGACGAAGTCGACGGCCGCGAGCCGCGCAGGGTCCTCCGGCACACGGCCGTTCGCACCGACGAGACCGAGGCCGTGGAACTCCTCGTCCGTGAAGTTCGCTCCGCGGTGGCATTGGAAGCAGCCCCCGCGGGACACGAAGATCGCAAGCCCTCGACGCGCCGAGGCGTCGAGGGCATCGAGATCGCCCGCTTCGTTGCCGCGCAACGCCGCGACGAAGCGATCGATTGGTGCCTGACCAGAGCGCAGCGTGCGCTGGTATGCGCCGAGCGACTTCAACAGTTGAACCGTCGCGTGGTCGATTGCCGTGCGCGTCGCAGGCGCGAGTTCCGACCAGCGCTTTGCAACCGGCTCCGGCGTGTCGGTCGATGCAGGTCGCGCCGGCGTGGCAAGGGGATCGCTGGCGCCGCGCGGCTCGAGCTCCGCGGGCCAGGCGCCGAAGATCGCTTCGTAGCGCGCTCGCAGCGCCGGGTCGTCGCGCACCACGCGCACGAACGTGGTGCGGTCGCCGCCCATCTCGACCGGATTCTCGATGGGCGCAAGTGCCTGCGACCACAGCGAGTCGAACTTTCCGTCCCAACCGACCCAACGCCTGCGGCCGGAGTCGACGACCGTGGGTGCGTTGCGGGTGGTCTCGCCCACGCCGCGCGCGAGCGGAAGCCCGTCGGTGAAGTGCTTTCTCGGATCGTGGCAAGTCGCGCACGAGACGGCCTTCGGCGAGAAGCGCGTGTCAAAGAAGAGCAACTGGCCGAGCTCCGCGGCGCGCTCATCGTCTGCGAACCGGTTGGTCGGATCGGCCGGGAATCCGGCCATCGGTGACATCCGCGCGATCCGGTTCACTTCCTCGGGCGTAAGCGACGACAGCTCCGCAGGCAACCGCGCCGGATCGATGGCGGCCGGACGCTGCGCAGCTTGGGGCGAGACCGGCTCGGCGCGCGCCGCCGCTGCGATTGCGCAGCACGCAAGTACCGTCCATTCGAGCGAGCGGAAGACGAAGGCAGAATCCACTGGGCTACTCCACGTCCACATTCCACTGAACGCGCTCGCGCACGCCGTCCTCGCCGATATCGATGGCGAGCACCCATCGACCAGGCATGTGGAAGAGCAGTCCCTCGCCGACGAACGTGTCGCCGCCCTTCCGCTTCACGGTCGGGACAAAGTTCATCCCGTGGCCGTGATGCGGCATCTCGGCGTCGACGAACACCTTGGCTTCGGGAGAAACCGGCTTCCCGTCGGCGCGCGTCACCGCGAAGGCGATCGAGAACGGTTCTGCATCGGGGATGGCGCCGCCAACGACTTCCCATCGGACCGTGTAGGTTCCGTCTGCGGAAACACCCGACTGCGCACCTCGCGAGAGTTCGACGGGCGGAAGTTCGGCGCCCGGGGGCGTCGACCCCGGGGGCGTCGCAATCGGGGGCGTCGCAATCGGGGGCGTCGCGATCGGGGGCGTCGCAATCGGGGGCGTCGCAGCGGGCTCGCCCGTCGGGGCCTGCGATGAAGTTGGCGCTGGCGTCGAGGGCTGGCGGTCGCAGCCCACACCAGCGATCACGGCAAGCGTGGCAATGGAGAAAGCGCGCGTCATTGTTCCCCTTCCTTTCGCGACGGGCCCGTTCGGGTTGCAGGCGTCGAAGCGGGCGCTGCGCCGGGCGAACCCTTGCGCTTCTGGTCGTAGTAGCGCCCGAGGCTCCCGGTCAGGTTCCATATGAAACCGTCGCCGAAGCGCTGGAACCGGTGATTGCCGCGATCGATCACGATGAGGCCCTTCGGCGATGGCAGGATCGACTGCGGATCGTAGAACTGCTCATCGAGGATTCCTCGCTCGCCTACGCGCCGCGCACCGTTCGGATCGGATACGAGCACCGCGTCGAGCGCGGAGTCGCTCACCACCAGCTCCCCGCGCTCGTCGAACTCGACGCCGCTCGGGCGGACGAAGTCCGAGCCCAACCTCGACCGTGCGGACCACTCGCCGGAAACCTCCCGAATGAACACGCGACGCGCCACCGGGTCGGCCACCGCGATGCGTCCATCGGAGGCAAGCGCCAGTTCCTCGGGCATGCGAGCTTCGGCCGGCAGCGCGATCCATGCGTCTTCGGAACGCGGCGTCAACCGCGCGTCGACGCGATGGATGCCGCGATTCGCTCGGTCGAGGAGCAACGCCTCGACCCCAGAGGAAGACCTCGAGACGACGATGTCGGAGACGTCGGGCGTCACGCGATCGTTGCCGCGCGTCACGCGCGAGAGGTCCATCGACCGCGCGAGCCTCGGCATGAAGAGATCGACGATCGGCTCCTTGCTTCGGTCCCACGCGACGTCGAAGACATCGATGCGCGAATGCAGGCGGTCCGCAACCCAGACGCGGCCGGTCCCGGGCTCGACGCCGATCGCGGTGACCTCGCCGAACCGCTGCGGGAGCGCGCCGCCGCCGCCGATGATCGCCATGTGGATGGGCGGAGTGGTGCGCGCATCGCAGAGGGCGATCGCCTCGGTCTCGACATCGTGCACCGCGAGGAGATCGGCAGCGCACGCGGCTTCCGATCCGAAGTGGCTCGAGATGAACTCGGCGCGGTTTGCGGAGGGATCGACCGGGTCCGCCTCGGCCTTCAGCCCGAAGAGTTGCACGCGATCCTCGAACGCCTCGGCGACGGCGAGCGTGACACCGTCCGCCGCCACCGCGATGCTTCGGGGATAGTGGATGCGCCCTTCGCCCATCCGCGGAATGAGCGCGTGCATGCCGAAGAACCCGACAAACGCGCCGTCGGCGTCGAGGACGTGAACCCGGTGGTTCAGTTCGTCGGCAACGAGCAGGCATGTCCCGCCTTCGCGCTCGAGGACGAACACGTCGTCCGGCGCGCTGAGCTGCCCCGGATTGAACCCCGGCTCGCCGAGGCGGCGCGGCTCGGCTGCGTACGAGCCATCGGCGGAGCGCTCAAAACGCCACACGCAGTCCTTCAGGCGATCGGCGACGAAGAGCGTGCCGTCTGCTGCGGCCGCGAGTCCCCTCGGCTCCCCAACCACACCCGCCCCGAGTTGCCCGATCAGGATGCCCGTGGGCGTCATCAACAACACCGCGCCGCGCTGCGCATCGGAAACCGCAAGCATTTCTCCCACCCACGTCACTCCAGCCGGCCGCACCAACTGCGGCATCGTGATCATCGTCCACTCCTCGACCCAGCTGCCGGAAGCGCCGGGGGGTGCGGGCTTCCGACCACCAACCCACACTGGACCCGCGGCATCCGCGACGGCGATCGTTCCGTCGCTGCCGACGGCGACGTCGATCGCGTGCGCAGCGGGCGCCACGAGTTCCAAGACGGTTGGTTGGTCGGCGTCGAGTTGGGAAACCCGGACCAGCTGGCTCGTGATTCCGAGCGAGTCCGGCACGCATACGAGGAGATCTGCGCCGTCGAACGCAACGGCACATGCGCCAGCGAGATCGGACAGCGTGGCCCTGTAGTCACCGCCCCTCGGGCAATCGTCGCCACCGATGCCAGCAGAAGCCGAGGCCGCCGCGAGCGCGGCAGACGCAAACGCGATAAACCCCAAGCACGTACCAACCACACACGATGAGTCGACTCTCGAGTTCACGGTCGGAGTGTATCGGTCGATTGCGGCGGCAGTTCTGCAATTCATGCCGTGCAGGGCGAACATCGCCGCCCACGCAAGCCAACCGTGCCGACGCGAACGCCAAAGCGCCTCCTGCTCTCCTTCCGGGAAGCGTCGCGTCGCCGCCGAGCGACGGAGTGAAATGGTTTGGGACGCCGTGCTCGCGCCGGAGCACCGCGTGCGGGAGCCCGTCGCAGGAGCGCGCGAGGCGGAAACACCGCGGGCCGGGACGATGAGGTCCCGGCCCGCCGACGATGACTGGAGTGCGCTGCTGTCGCGCAGATGACGCGCAGTGCCGAGCGCCGGCGCTCACGCCGACGGGAGCCGCGTTGCGCCGAGGATCACTCCTGCACGATCGCGATCTCGACGCGACGCGATTCCTTCTTGCTCGCCTTCGGCGCATTCGAGCCGAACGACGAGTATTCGATGCGAGACTCCTCGATGCCCTTCGCCGAAATGTACTGACCGACGCTGAAGGAGCGCTCGAAACCGAGGTGGAAGTTCGTCTTGAAACCGCTCTTCCGGATCGGGTCGGTGTCGGTGAAACCGGCGAGGCGGAGCTGGTTGTTCGGATACTTCTTCTTGATCTCAGAGACGACCTTGTCGAGCGTCTTCTTCGCATCAGGCTTCAGCGTCGCCTTACCCGAGTCGAAGAGCACGTCGCCCTCGATGGTGAGGACGAGCGTGCCGTTGCGGTTCTCCGCGGTCACGCCTGGAGGAAGATCGAGCTTCGGGCCAGTGCCCGTCGTCTCGGCCGAGGCAGCCATCGGGGGGCGCTCGTTCGCCTGCGACTGCAAGCCAGCGATCTCCTGCTCGAGACGGCGTCGCTCGGCTTCCGCCGACTCAAGCGCGCTGCGAGCGTCGTCGCGCTGCATGGAGAGCTGCGCGTTCTCTTCCTTCAGCATGGCAAGTTCGTCCTTCTGGGCGCTGCTGCAGCCGCCGAGAAGTGCGCCCGCGGTGATCGCCGCGAGGACAACGGTATGGAAACGGAAAATCGAGCCTGACATGACGGTGGCATCCCTTCCGAAGAGAGGCGCGCGGGCGTCCGGAGATCCGTCTCCGAAGCATCGTCCGCGTGGGGCGCATTTCACCGTTGATCGCGGGGTTGCGCAAGTTGCGCGGGCAGCGATTTCTGCGGATTCTCGCCGTCGGGCGGCGCGAATCCGGTGATGAGCCGGACCCCGCCTTCGATCGTCCGTGAGAACCCGTCGAGGCCGCCCACGAGGACGCCACGCGCGACGACGAAGAGTATGGCGGCGATCGCAAGGTGCGGTCCAAACGGGATTTCCCGCTTGAAGAACCGGCTGAAGCGCCGGAGCAGGAGACTCGCGAGCGCCCAGACGATGGCGACAAACACTGCGACGAAGAAGGCGAGCACCGCCACCTTCCAGCCGAGCGCCGCCCCCACCGCTGCCTGCAGATGAACGTCCCCGAGGCCCATCGCCTCGCGGCCGAACGCAAGCGATCCGAAGATCCGGATGGCCCACACCAGCCCGCCGCCGACGATCCAACCAAGCATCGAGCCGCCGAGCAGCGTCATCGGCTGGCAGACAGTGTCGGTCGACGCATATCCGATGAGCGCCGCCACGAGGCAGGCGATGCCCGCCCCGGCGAATCCTGGAAGGAGGAAGGCCATCTCGGCCAGCATCTCGCGCCTGGCATGCGGATAGTCGCTCCCGTCGCCTCCCGGCTTCACGTAGTCGTACCAGTCGGAAAAGCTCGCGCGGAGCCGCCCTGTGGCCACCAGCCAGCGCGACACCCCGAGTCCCCCAAGCATCCCCACGCACGCGAACGCCGTCGCCCAGTTTGCCGGTGGGATCGGCAGGAAGTCACGGAAGTTTCGCGGCTCGGGAATGAACCCTTGGACGGTCCAGCCGACGAACGCGACCACGGTCACAAAGGTCGGGATCTCGACCGGGATGAGCATCGACTTCGCGTCGACCAATGTCATGGCCACCAGGCCGGCAACGAGCGCCATGACCACGACATAGGCGGGCCAACTGCGGCGAAACCCTTGCATATGCCACCAGGGGCTGGCGGCATCATGGAAGAAGTCGTTCGGCCCCCGATCGAGCGGACCATAGAAGACGAGGAACGACCCGGCGAAGAGCAGCGCGACCAGCACCTCGATGATCGGATATGCGGGACTGATCGCGCTTCGGCAGGCCTTGCAGCGACCCCGCAGGAGCAGCCAACCGATGATCGGAAGGTTCTCCCTCCACGTCAGGCGATGGCCGCACTTTGGGCACCGCGAAGGCGGCGTCACCACCGACTGCCCGGTCGGCAGGCGCCAGACCAGCACGTTTAGGAAGCTGCCGACGCATGCGCCGAAGCAGAACGCAAAGAACGCCCCCACGAGCGCTGGGGCCCAGATGACGAGGGAGAGGCTGTATTCGTGATTCGACATGCACCCAACATGAGCACCAGACGCGAATCCGATGGGCGGATCCGAAACCTCCGGCCGACGTCATCAACCAACATCGTCAGCCAACATCGTCAGCCAACATCGTCAACCAACATCGTCAACCAACATCGTCAGCCACCATCGACCGAGGCAAGGGCGCGGCTCGAACATCGCCCGCGCGACGTCGACCGCCGATCGACCCGGTCTGCGGGAACTCTACTGCACTTCCCGCTCGAACTCGCCCACCGACAGCGTCCGCACCGTGGTCTCGGCCTTGTCGAGGAGCGCCTTGCAGTGCCGAACCAGTTGCTCACCGCGCCGGTAGAGGGCAAGGCTCTTCTCGAGTCCCACCTCGCCCTGCTCGACCGATGCGACCAGCGACTCGAGTTCCTTGACGGCGACTTCGTAGCTCAGTGCCGCGATCGCGGGATCGATCGTCTCCGGACCGCCTGCCGACTCGACTTCCTGCTTCTTCTTGCTCATCGTGCCTCGACCTTTCCCGCGCCGAACGCGCGGACATCAGACGAAATCCCACCGTTCCCTCAACCGCCCCGCTGGCCTCTCTCGACCCGCATGGACACCGTACCGTCGATGAACCGCACCGCCACCTGCGCGCCATCCGGCAAGGTGCCCGAGCCCGACGAGCGGACCAGCCCGCCGTCGGCGTCCGTCACGATCGCATACCCGCGCGCAAGCGTCTCCTCCGGGCCCGAGGCGCGGAGGCGGCTCTCGAGCGCCCCGAGCGCCGTCCGGCGCAGCGCGATCGAAGTCGCGAACGCGCGGGAGAGACGCGGGCCGATCGCCTCGAGAGACGCCCTGGCCTGACCGAGGCGCACCGCCGGCGAGCGGGCGTGGAGACGCGCCGCAGCCATGTCGACGCGGCGCTGGCCGTCACGGACATATGCGGAGGCCGCCGACGCGAGCCGCTGCGAGAGTCGGTCGAGTTCGTGTCGCGCGCGGGCCAGGCGCAACGCAGGGCTTGCAAGCGCCGGCGACGACTCGAGCTCACGCACATGGTCGCGGCGCGACTGCAGGCTCCAGCGCATGGCATTGCGAAGGTCGCGCGTCAACCGGTCGCATCGCTCGATCAGCGCCGCGTTGTCGGGCAGCAAGAGCATCGCGGCCTGCGTGGGCGTGCTGGCACGGCGATCCGCCACGAGCTCGACGACGCTCGTGTCGACCTCGTGACCGATCGCGGCGACGAGAGGGATTGGCATCGCGAAGGCCGCGTCGGCCACCTCGCGCTCGTTGAACGCCCAGAGATCCTCGCGCGAACCGCCGCCGCGCGTGACGATCACGGCATCGATGCCGAGGGCCGCATGCGCGCGCGCCACGGCGCGAAGCGCGCGCGCGACCTCGCCCGCAGCGCCGTCGCCCTGGACGCGGACGTCGATCACGAGAAACTCGACCGATGCGCGCATCTCGCGCGCCGTCTTGATCACGTCTTGCACCGCCGCCCCAGACGCGCTGGTGATGACAGCCACGCGGCGCGGGTGCGCCGGCAACCGCTTCTTGCGCGACTCCTCGAAGTAGCCGAGCGCGCGCAATTCCGCCACCAGCGCCTGGAAGCGTTGCTCGAGCAGCCCGACGCCCTGCGGCTCGAGCTTGTTCACGTAGAACTGGGTCGAACCCTGCGGCGCGTAGTGCCCGATCTTCCCGGTGACGACGATCGAGTCGCCTTCCTTCGGAACAAATCCCACCCGCTGCGCATCGCTCTGCCACATCACGCAGCGCAGCACGCTCTTGTCATCCTTGATCGAGAAATACCAGTGTCGCTGCTTCGAGAGGTTCGCGATCTCGCCGCGCACCCGGAAGGTGCCGCGCATGCCGTCCTCGAGCGTGCGGGAGATGAGATCGCTCATGGCGGAGACGCCGAGCTCACGCTGCTCACGCGGTTCACGCGGTTCGCGCGGTTCGCGCGGTTCGCGCGGTTCGCCAGCCGCGCGCGGCTCCCGAACCTCAGGCGCCTCTCGCACCTCTTCCGATCGACCCGCGTCGCCGCGCGCGCCCGCTGGCGTCGGGTCGAACAGCCCGGCGTCGAAACGATCGCCTTGCGCACGCGAGGGGTCGAATGGTGGTCGCTTCACGGGTCTTTCCGAAGGGCTCGTATAGTACGAACCCCCGAGAGCGCTTGGAGCATGGCGACGTGTTTCCACGCGCGCCGACGGACCGACGCATGCCGACCGGCCAAGCCGACATCCTCGCTCAACCGCTGCGCGCGGCCACAGGCATCACCGAGACGCGCGCGCGCGCCTTCGCCGCTCTCGGGCTGCGTACGGTCGGCGAGCTCATCCGGCACTTTCCCTTCCGCGTCGAGCAAGAGGCCGGCGAGGACTCGATCTCGGCGCACGTGGCGGTTCTGGGCGCAAAGCCGGCCTCCGAGCGATCGGCGCACATCGCCGTTCGCGGCACGATCGCAGCGGTGCGCCCATCCTTCGGCCGAAAGCCGAGGCTCGAGGCGACGCTCGACGATGGGACAGGCACCGCGCGGCTCGTGTTCTTCAACATGCCGTGGCTCCGGGGCAAACTGCATCCGGGCAAGCAAGGCATCGTCGAGGGCAAGGCGAAGCTCGAGCGCGGCTATCTCGAGTTCGCCAACGCGAAGTGGACGGAGGTCGTCGAGGAGCGCGCCCCAGCCGCGCGCGCCGAGCGGATGCGCGCGGTGTATCCGTCGACCGAGGCGCTGCCCTCGCGCATGATCGAGGAGACGGTGGCGCGCGTCCTTCCCGCGGCATGCGCCGCGATTCCCGAGACGCTTCTCCCCGCCTATCTCGCCGAGCGCGGGCTCGTCGCGGTCGGCGAGGCGTATCGCGGCATGCATGCGCCGAAGGACGACGCCGAGTTCGGGCGCGCGCGCACGCGGCTTGCGTACGACGAGCTCCTCGCGCTCCAGCTCGCGGTCGCGCTCAAGCGACGGATGCGCGCGGCGCAGGGTGCCCCTGAACTCCCGATGGGCGCTGCGCTCGAGCGCGAGATCCTCGCGCGGTTTCCCTTTGCGTTTACGCCCGACCAGCTGTCGACCTTCCGCGAGATCGCGAAGGACCTCGCCGACTCGCGGCCGATGAACCGCCTGCTGCAAGGCGACGTCGGCGCGGGCAAGACCGCGGTCGCGCTCGCGTCGATGCTGGTCGCCGTGTCGAACCGGCACCAGGCCGCGCTGATGGCTCCGACCGAATTGCTCGCCGAGCAGCACTTCGCGTCGATCTCGCGCTTCCTCGAGGGAACAAGCGTGCGCATCGCGCTCCTTACCGGAAGCCTCAGCGCCAGCGAACGCGCGCGAATCCGCGACCTCGCCGAGATGGGCGAAGCCGACATCGTGATCGGCACGCACGCGCTCCTGACGGGTGACGTGCGGTTTCACGCGCTTGCGCTCGCGGTCGTCGACGAGCAGCACCGCTTCGGCGTCGCGCAGCGCGCCGAACTCCGCGGCAAGGCCCCCGCGGGCCAGACGCCGCACATGCTGGTGATGACCGCGACGCCGATCCCGCGCACGCTGTCGCTCACGGTGTACGGCGACCTCGATGTCTCGACGATCCGGCACCGGCCGAAGGACCGTTCGCCCGTCCATACGCGCGTCTTGCCCGAGTCGCGCGCGGACGATGCATACGCGTTCGTGCGCGAGCGGATCGAGCGCGGCGAACAGGCGTTCATCGTGGTGCCTGCCGTCGAGGAGTCCGACCTCGGACTGAAGGACGTCGCGGGCCACCTCGCGAAGCTCGCGAAGGGGCCGCTCGCCGGCAAGCGCCTTGCCGCGATGCACGGCCGCATGAAGGCCGACGAGCGCGACGCGATCATGGACCATTTCCGCGCGGGCGAGATCGACGCCCTCGTCGCGACGGTGGTGATCGAGGTCGGCGTCGATGTCCCGAACGCGACGGTGATGGTGATCGAGCACGCCGACCGGTTCGGCCTCGCGCAGCTCCACCAGCTGCGTGGCCGAGTCGGTCGCGGCCCGAAGGGCGGCGTGTGCGTCTTGGTCGCAGACCCGATCACCGACGACGGCCGCGCGCGCCTCGAGGCGATCAAGTCGACCGACGACGGCTTCAGGATCAGCGAGCTCGACCTTGCGATCCGCGGCCCGGGCGAACTCTTCGGCGCCCGCCAGAGCGGCCTGCCCCCGTTCAAGGTCGCCGACCTCTCGCGCGACCTCGGTCTTCTCGAGCGCGCGCGTCGCGACGCGACCGACTGGATCACGCGAAGCCCACTGCTCGCGGCCGACGACGAACGCGTGATCCGCCGCGTCGTGCTGTCGACCTACGGCGAGGCGCTCGGTCTCGGCGACGTGGGCTGACGAGCGCGACTGCTGACTTCACGCGCGACGCAGACAGCGCTTCATGCGCCGATCCTTCGCCGTCGCATGGACTGTACGCACGTCCGAAGGTCATGGACAACCGCGACGATCGATCGAACTCCGAGATTCTCTCCTCAGCGTGCGTACGGCCACCGCACGAGTCGCCTCCTCTCACGCAACAACGACATGCGATTCGCAATCCCGATCCCGAAGAGTCGACGACGACTCTCAGTGCTCGGGCGCATGTCGCTAGGAGATTCAGTCATGAAAGCCGTGAGAGAACATCGTTTGATTCACGCCGTGCTTGCCGCCGCAGCGGCCTGCGCGGGCCTCGCGCATGCGCAGGAGGTTACGCCTGTCGGGGGTCTTGAGGAGTGCGCAACGCTGTATGTCGACAGCGTGTGCGGGAACGACAGCAACCCTGGAACGGCAGCCGCTCCACTTCAGACCGCGCGCACCGCCATCATGCGTGCCGGGGCCCTTAGAGTCCCCGCCACCGTGCTCTTCATGCCCGGAGACTACGACGGCGGAGGATCTCCGATCTTGATGCCCAGTGGAGTCTCGCTCATGGGCACGAGCATCCTCAACACCAACTTCAGGGGAGATTCGCTGATCTTCGCGGCTCCAACCCAAGGTGCGTACGACGATGTCATCGTCGAGAACATCGCGTTCAGGGGTGGCGGAAATCAGACGGCGCTGGTGACCGTTGTGAACGCCGCAAACCGTCCGCTTGCGAGCAACCCTACCTTCTCCAACTGCATTTTCGTGGACTCTTCGGAGATCGGCGTGCTCATCAGGTCGATCAACAGTGGCGTGCCGCCGCTGATGGACTTCGAGGATGCTGACGGCAACGGACTGCTCGAGCACCGTCCCAAGTTCATCAATTGCACCTTTGCGCAGAATCGCTGGGGTGTCGTCGACGCCTCAAGCGCAGGCTGGGGTGAGAACGAGGCGGGGTTCATCAATTGCCTGTTCCACAACCATGTCTGGCCGTCGCTTTCGGACATGGAGGGTGTCGACTCAAGCGATGTGCGACTCACCAACTCTACCGCCGTCTCCAATGCGTGGCACTGGACGAACCGAAGCTCACCTCCGATCGCATCGACGTCTATCAAGCCTGGCCGCTTCGCGCCGAGTTCGCAGGGGACGGCGGATCACGTCTTCGACACCATGGGTGCGTTCCGTCTCCTCCTCGACCGCTCTGCCGTCGTCAACGCACCGGGCGACTTCCGGCTGACGCCCGAGGATCAGCCTGACAACTCTGCTGTCAATTCGGGCGTGGTCAACTTCAACCCGAAGTGGGAGAATGGAACGATCGGACAACGATTCTTCCGCTGCGGCCAGGACGCTTGGGACACGGACGGCGAGGGCTACGGCAATGTTCGTATCTTCGAAGGTACCGTTGACATCGGAGCCGACGAGATGGGCATGTTCGTGGTTGCTGGATTCAGCGAAGGCACGACGATCATCCCGCGGCCGACGACGCCCGATCCGTTCGGCCTGCGCTCGTACTCCGTCTGGCAAGCGCGCCCGCTTCCTTTCGGTACGCCGCACGACGGCTTTCTTCTGCTCTCGGGCCTCCGCGCTTCGGACTGCGGCGACTGGACGCCGTTGCTGTCTGGTACGCCAGGGCTGAATGCCGCTCATGCGATCGCTCCGACCCCGATCTTCGTCCCCGGGCTAGGCAACCTCGGAACGCTCTACATGCTTGACAATTGGGCTGGGCTCCGGAGCAACGGCGTCGCGAACCGCTTCACTCCAGTTCAAGTCCAACTGGAAGACCATCCTACGACGGTCCAAGTCAATCATCAGATCATTCCCTTCTACACTCAGTTCTTCCCACTGAGCAATCTGCAAAGCTTCTACCTCGAGTGACTGGTTCCGCTTTCGGCAGCTATCACACCGGCCCCGGGAGCAATCCCGGGGCCGGTCGTCCATTTATGAAGCCCCGACCCTCCGTCATCACCGCTTCTTCCGCCTCCATGCATCGAGCGCCTTCGCGTCCATGCAGTTGAGGCACTGAGAAGCCGGCAGCCAGCCGCGCTGGGCTGTCAGCACGCCGTAGCGGAGCTCGTTGAAATCCTCAGCGCCGTGGACATCGCAGTCGATCGCCAGCATGCACCCCGCGTCGACGGCGCCCTTCACATGGACATCGCGCAGATCAAGCCGCATGTGGTGCGCGTTGATCTCGAGCGCGGTTCCGTGCTCCTTCGCGGCGGCAAAAAGCTCGTTCATCGCGGGCTCAAGCCCTGGCCGGCCGTTCACGATGCGACCGGTCGGGTGGCCGATCACATGGACGAGCGGGTGCGCGATTGCCTTGAGCAGACGGTCGGTCGCGAGGCGCGGCTCCTGCTTGAGCGCGGCGTGCGGACTCGCCACCACCCAGTCGAGCTCGGCGAGGAGGTCGTCTGCGTAGTCGAGCGTGCCGTCCGACAGGATGTCGACCTCGCTGCCCGCCCAGATCTGGATCTTCGGGTGCCGCGCGCGCGCCTCGTGGATCGCCTTGATGTGCGCGCGCAGCCGCGTCTCGTCGAGGCCGTTCGCCTGGAACTGGCTCTTCGAGTGGTCGGTGATCGCGATCGTGTGGAACCCGCGCGCGGCGGCCATCGCGACGAGTTCGTCGATCGACATCGCGCCGTCGGACGCGGTCGTGTGCGAGTGGAGCTCTGCCTTGATGTCTGCGAGCGTCACCACCGCCACATGCTTCGCGCCGTGCGCGAACGCATCGAGCTCGCCGCGATCCTCGCGCATCGTCGGCTCCATCCAGTCAAGGCCGAGCGCCGCGTAGATATCCTTCTCATCGCGTGCGGCGGCGGGCTGGGCGTCGTCGGCCACGGCGCCGTCCTTGCCGACCGGGAACAGCCCATACTCGTTCAGCTTGAACCCGCGCTGAATCGCGCGTTCACGCAGCGCGACATTGTGCTCCTTGCTTCCGGTGAAGTACTGGAGCGCGGCGCCGAAGCGATCGAGGGGCACCACGCGAAGATCGACCTGCACGCCCGTCGTCGTCTGGACGCTCGTCTTCGTCTCGCCGCTCGCGAGTACCTTGGCGACCTCGTCGCGCGTGCGGAACGCCTCCATCAGTCTCGCGGGCTCCTTCGCCGACGCGAGGATGTCGATGTCGCCGATCGTCTCCTTGCCGCGCCGCAGACTGCCCGCGTAGGCCACGCGCTCGACGAACGGCAGACGCCCAAGCTCGGCCACGATCCGCTCGGCAAGCGGCAGCGCCTCGGCGATACGCACCCGTCCCCGCGAACTCTCGGCAAATGCGATCGCCTCGGTCATGTTCGCAATCGTCTTCGCGCCCATCCGCGGCAGTTTCGCGACGGCGCCCGATTCAATCGCCTGCTTGAGCGACGCAAGATCGACGACGCCCGCATCGACCCACAGCGCCCGCGCCGTCTTCGGGCCGATTCCCTGGATCGCGAGCACTTCCTTGAGCCCCTTCGGCACCTGCGCGCGCAGCTCCTCGAGTTCGGACATCGTCATCTTCTCCGCGAACTCGTGCACCTTTGCGGCGGTCGACGCGCCGAGGCCGTCGATCTCCTTCAGCTCGACGACCGACATCGCGGCCGCCTCGCCGGGCAAGCCCTCCACCGCGCGCGCGGCCTTCCGAAACGCGTTCACCTTGAAGACGTTCGCACCGAGGATCTCCGACAGGACAGCCAGTTCCTCAAATGCCGCCGCGACCTCTGCATTGGTTGCCATGCACGCAGAGTATCACGCTCGGGCGGGCGCGGGCGAATGCGAAGGCGCGGACAGCATCGACAGAAGGACCTCCGCCGTCCGCGCGCTCCCGCCCTGCTCGTCGCGAATCGTGTCGCGCGCGCGCGCGGCGATGGCATTGCGTTCCCGCGCGTCGCCGCACAGACGCGCGAGGACTTCCCGCAGTTCGGAAGCCTCGCACTGCACGATTCCGCCGTGCGCGAGAAACGCCGCCACCACGTCCTTGAAGTCCTGCACGCGCGGGCCGATGACGACCGGCTTTCCGAGACTCGCCGGCTCGATCGGATCACTTCCGTAGAGCTTTCCGAACGAGCGGCCCATGACGACGACGTCGGCGAACGAGTACGCCATGCCGAGTTCGCCGATCGTGTCGAGAACGTAGTACCGCGCGTCGGCTCCACCCTGCTCCTTGCGCGAGCGCCGGACGCAACCGGGAAGATTCGCAGCGACCCCGTCCCACCACTCGGGCTTCCGCGGCGCGATGACAAGCCGCACGCCGTCAGGCAGCGCCTCGCGAAGAAGCAGTTCCTCGCCGGGCTCGGTGCTACCTGCGACCACGACGGGCACGCCCTTCGGAAGTCCGAGTTCCGCTCGCAGCGTGTCCGCGCCGGGCACGGCATCGCGAATCGCGATCGAGTCCCACTTCATGTTGCCGGAGACGAGCGTCTCGCGCGCGCCGAGTTCGGCGAACCGAGATGCGTACGTCTCGTTCTGCGCAAGCACTGTGCTTGCGCGCGCAAACATCCCGTGGACAAGCCCGTGCACCTGGCGGTAGCGCACAATGCTGCGGTCGCTCAGTCGTCCGTTCACCACCACGACAGGAATGCCGCCCCGTTCGGCCAGGCGCATCATGTTCGGCCACAGTTCCAGTTCGACGAGGACCAAGAGGTCGGGCTTCACCCGACCGAGCCAGCGCCCGACGAAGCCGGAGAAATCGAAGGGCGTGCGAATCACCGCGTGGCGATCGGAGAAGAGCGCCTTCGCGCGTGCAAATCCGGTGTCCGTCGTGGCGCTGATCACGACCTCCGGTGCAAGGCGATCGGCCGAGAGCCGCTCGACAAGACCACGGATCGCATTCACTTCGCCGACCGAAACGGCGTGGATGAGGATTCGCGGACGCCCGCTTGCAGGAATCGTCGCGCCGCGGCCGCATCGCGCGGGCCAATCGGTCTTGATCTTCCCCGTCACAACCATGCGCGCGAGCCAGATCGGCGAGGTGACGAGCGCTCCAAGCGCGTATCCGATGTCCGTGAAGAGAAGCGAAAGCCAAGACGAAGCGCCCATTCCGCGCGCGGCGCGCCGGCCTGTGGCGACGGCTTCGGCGGTGTTGTCGGTGCGAGATCCGGGCACGTGGGTTTCGAGGCTTGGGCCTGATCGGGTCGGAACGGCGACTTCGGTAAGACGGATTCGCTCGTACTACTTCAGGTTGCGGGCCATCGCCCGCACCCACTGCTCCGTCTGGACGCCTTCGGAGAGGTCAGCCACCTGTCCCTTCGCCGTCACGTACATCGTCTTCGGGATCGAATTCGACGCCGTGCGCTGCCGCACGAAGGCCATGAACTCTGGGGTCGCCAGATACTCGTGGTCGTTGCGCGGATTTGAGCGCAGGAACGACTGCACGGTCGAGCCGGCGCTCGCCCCGGCGGTCCCGGCGTCGACACTGATCCCCACCACAAGGACGCGCTCGGGAAGTTCCGACTGCATCCGGTGAATGAGGTTTCGGTTCGTGCGGCACGGTCCGCACCAGGTCGCCCAGATTTCGATGATCATCGGCCGGCCCGCAAGAGTGCCGAGCGAAACCGGCTTTCCGTCAAGGTCGAGCACCGTGAGCTTGTGCACCGGCCCGGATGCAACCGGCGGTGCCGGAGCAGCGGCTGGCGCCGGCGTTTCCGCAGCGGGATCGGCTGCCACGGTTGCCGCGGCGTCCTCGGCCTTCGGAGCGGCCTGAGCGTCCGCAGCCGGCACCGCTGCGTCCGCCGTCGGCGGAACCGCGCCCGGGTCGAGAGGGGAATCGCGGTTCTGGCTCGGACTCTCGGCGAGGAACACCGCCGCAACCAAAATGACCGCGCCGAATCCGGCGACGATCAGGGCTGCGCGGGAGCTGACACGGGGGCTGCCCATGTGGTCAGAATAGCCGACCGTGCCGAACCCCGCGAAGCCCAACCACCCCGGCGGTGCGAGCCGCAATCCCGCGGCGCGTTGGTTGGTCGCGTTGGACACCGGCGGCACCTTCACCGACCTCATCGGACGAGCGCCCGACGGATCGATGCGTCGCGCAAAGGTTCCGTCGGATGGATCGATCATCGCGACCGTCGTCGCGTGCGAGGACGCAACGCTCCGCGTGCGTCCGTCGGCAGGCCTCGAGATTCCCGACGGATTCCTCGAGGGATGGGCGATCGAGTCGAGCGCGATTCGGGAAGTCGGAGCGCCATCCGCGCCAACAGGCGTCCGCGCCGACCGCGAGATTCGCGTCACGGGGCAGCGTGGGAATGCGCTGCGACTCTCGGCGGCGGCGCAGCTCGAGCCGGGGCGTCCCGTTCGGCTCGTCCAATCGCCGAGCACCACCGACGCGCCGCGCCTCGGCCTCCACATCCTGACGCGGACGCCGCTCGACCAACCGCTCCCTCCGATCGAACTTCGGCTCTCGACGACGCGCGGGACCAATGCGCTTCTCGAGGGTCGCGGCGCGCGTGTCGGCGTCCTGGTCTCGCAAGGGCTCACCGGCGTCGTCACCATCGGCGACCAGACGCGGCCGGATCTCTTCGCCCGTGTGCCGGCTCGCCCGCGCGCGATCGCGCACGCAACGCGCGAGCTCCCCGAGCGTTCGTTTGCCGATGGCACGGCCGAGCATGCCGCAACGCCGGATATCTGCACCCGTGCCGCGCAGGCCTTGCGCGCAGATGGATGCGAGGCCGTCGTCGTGTCGCTGGCGCACGCGCTTACGAATGCGCGCGAGACAGACATCGCAGACGCGCTGCGCGCAAGCGGCTTCGACGCGATCTCGGCGCGTTCCGTCGCACCGCATCCAAGGCTCCTCACGCGCACCGAGACCGCCTGCATCCACGCGCAGATCGCGCCGATCGTGCGTGCGTTCGTCGACGACGCGACGCGCTCGGCGCACGGCGCACGCGCATTTGTGTTCACAAGCGCCGGCGTCCTCCAGCGTGCGGATCGACTGCTCGCGCGAGACACGCTCTACTCCGGCCCCGCGGGAGGCGCGCGCGCCGTCTGCGAAGTGGCCCAACGCCATGGCATGCCGCACGCGGTCGGCTTCGACATGGGCGGCACGAGTTCCGATGTGTCGCGTACGGTGGACGGCGAGATCGCGCTGCGCGCCGAATCGCGCATCGCGCAGCGGACCGTCGCTGCGCCGAGCGTCGCCATCGACAGCGTCGCCGCCGGCGGAGGATCGATCTGCCGCATCCACGATGGCGCGTTCGAGGTCGGCCCCCGCAGCGCGGGCTCGAATCCGGGGCCAGCGTGCTACGGGCGCGGTGGCCCGCTCACGATCACCGACGTCAATCTGCTCGCTGGCCGCATGGCCACGGGCGAGGGATCGATGAGCCTCGACATGGCTGCCGCGGAACGCGCGCTGTCGGGTGCGGCAGCCGAACGCGGCGTGTCGCCGGAGATGGCAATGCAGGCCTTCCTCGAGATCGCGGACGCGCGCATGGCGCTTGCGATCGAGGCGCTCTGCGTGCGCGACGGCGTCGATCCGCGCCGCCATGCACTTGTCGCGTTCGGCGGCGCCGGAGGCCAGCACGCCTGCGCCATCGCGGACCGGCTCGAGATCGACACGATCGTGTTCCCCCGCTTCGCAGGATTCCTCTCGGCATCGGGCGTTCTCGCGGCCGTGCCCGCCCGCTTCGCGACGGTTCCCGTCCTTCGTCCCCTCGAGGAGATCGCCCCGCGCCTCGCGGAGCTTCGCGCGCAGGCCGTCTCCGCCGCACGCGCTGAACTCACGCTCGATCGCTTCGATGGCGCAATCGACGAGTCGGTCGAGGTGCGGCTCCGACTCGCGGGCCAAGAGGCTGCGATCGCGGTCGGCGAAGGCGACGTAGACACCCTGCGAACGCGATTCGACGCCCGATTCCGCGAGCTGTTCGGCTACGCGCCGCCAGAGCGTGCGATCGAGGTCGTGTCGGTCGAGGCGCGCGTCGCCGCCCGCGAGCGCATTGCTGCGGCCGGGCGCGAGGATTCGGTTGCCGCAAGGCCGTCGAACGCGCCGTCCATCGCGCGAATCCTCACCGAGGGACGATGGCTCGATGCGAGTCTCTACGCGCGCCCCGCGCTCGCCGCGGGCGACACCGTGCCTGGACCAGCCGTCATCACCGATGCAGGTGAGACTGTGGTCATCGATCGCAGCTGGCGCGCGAAGGTCGACGCTTCCGGCGACCTCGTCGCGTCACGCATCGCGCCACGAGCCATGCGCGTGGAGGCGGCCGAGCAGGAACTCTTCGCGGCGCGCCTCGAGTCGATCGCGCTCGCGATGGGCCACGTGCTCGAGCGCACCGCGCTCAGCCCGAACATCCGCGACCGCCTTGATTTCTCGTG
>Ga0068877_10000442_pt1 | contig 35934 bp, 26 predicted proteins | sample NOAtaG_FD_66437 | JGI IMG/M metagenome (GOLD analysis project Ga0068877, IMG submission 66437) | Freshwater lake microbial communities from Lake Erie, under a cyanobacterial bloom - NOAA_Erie_Diel6S_1000h metaG | ecosystem: Environmental > Aquatic > Freshwater > Lake | place: USA: Ohio, Lake...
CAGCATATTGTTGCATCGACATATAAGGGATGCTCAATTTAGGCCGTTGGAGAAGATAGGACGTTTTGATCTTCTGGAATTGGTTCCAGTCGAGTTTGCCCTTCCAGCAGCGCTTGTTTAAGGCTCTGTGCCACCATTTCTCAGCATGCCTGTGTGGATCTTGTGCAGACCGGCTTGGTTTCCACCAAGACCATAATAAGCATAGTGTCCACGGAGGTAGAGATTGAATGCTCGCGCCTGCTCTTTGAGAGGCTTGTGTCGATTCTTGAGGGCAATATCACTTACTTTTGCAAATCCACGTCGCAATCGCGTTTTCTCGGTCTTGCGTGCAATCTGAAAGTTGCCTTTCCGGTTCCGTGAGCAATAATGAGTGAAGCCCAGGAAGTAGATCGTCTCTTGCTGTCTACCTCGTTCCTTCGCATGCCGTTGTGAGAAGCACCCAAATTCGATGAGTTTGGTTTTGCTTGATTCCAGGGTCAGGCTAAATTTTGCAAGTCGTTTTGAAAGTACCTCTTGAAACTGCAGGGCATCTGCACGGTATTGAAAGCAAACTACAAAGTCGTCCAGATAGCGAATAAGGTAGCATGCACCTTGCATCCTCGGTTTAACAACCTTTTCGAACCAAAGGTCCAACACATAATGCAGATACAGGTTACTCAGCAAACCGCTAATGAAATATCAGAAATGGAGTGCGAACGTGATCACATCCATATGCTTGTGGATGTTGATCCTCAATTCGGCATTCACAAAGCGGTGAAGCGTATGAAAGGTATATCATCCAGGATTCTCAGGCAGGAATTCGAGATTCTTAGACAGCGTCTACCGACACTATGGACCAAATCCTACTTCGTTTGCACGGTGGGAGGAGCGCCCATTGCCATCGTCAAGCAATACATCGAGTCACAGAAAGAGCGCGCGGTACATTAAACCGAAGAAGTGTTGCCCAGCTCCGCAGGGCAACGGCGGCTTATATCCCCATGGTTGAAGCTAGGGGCTTTACGCCGCCTTTTGGTAAAGGAGCCGCGGCAACTTCAGAGACGCCACAAACCTCCCCATTTGCGTAGACTTGATGAGATTTGGATAGATTTCAATTCAGCAGTTAGAAACCCTTTCTCGAGGGCGAAGGACCGTGATAGTAAAAGAGATATCGACATGGATTGAAGGCGTTACGACGCGCATCTCCGGCTGTTGTTCGGATGGAGGAGTCTTATGACAGCAAAGGTTTACATCTACGAACCTTCGACCTGTCTCATCAGCGCCCTCGTCGAGACTGCGGCTGGTCTGAGTCCGTCTGAACTCCAGGAGACTCTCATTCTCCTGCCGACACAGCGCTTGGCTACCTACGTCCTGGCGGGTCTTTTGCGGCACCACGGAGCCTTGCGCCCTCCGCGGCTGCTGACACTCGAAAACCTTTTGAGCCAGGTAGCTCCTCGTGATCGCCGGCTGATCGGTGATAGCGGAGTGGACCTCCTTCTGGGACGTCTGATAGCCGAGGGGCAGTACACTCACCTGCGTCCCGGCCACGAACGAGAGCTGCGCTTGTTATACGGTGAGATCTTCGATCATGGGCTCCGAGGGGAGGCCCTCGATCGCTTGAAACAAGCCATTCGTGATGACATCTATAAGAGCGAACCTCATCTCGGCAGTCTTTACGATCGAGCTGTTGAGATCGAACACATTTTTGAGCTCCTTGATCTTCTACTCGAGGAGCGCGGCCTGATCACCCGTTCGGAACTGATGGCCCGTTCGGCGCAGGACCTCGCCGCGCGCTGGGCTGATGACCCTATCCCAGCGCAGCATTATGTTCTAGCAGCCTACACGAGTCTTGCCAGCAGCTGGCAGGTCTTGCTCGATACCTGGCTCGGGGAAGCCCGCTTTTCCTTTTGGTTAAGTGAGGCACCCGATCTTTACCACGCTTCGAGTCCGCTCAAAGATCTCCTGCAGAAGATTGAAGCCAAAGTCCCGCTTATCAGACGAGTCGCTGCCAAGAACCCAGATCGTCGTCTGCTGGCAGCAGCTGCGCCTGCATGCGTCGACGAGGTGAGTTGGGCCGTTCAGGGTGTGGAGCAACTGATCGCTCAAGGTTTTCCACCCGAACAGCTCGCTATCCTCGTGACCGATGAGACAAACTATGCCGCACCACTCGCCATGGAACTTGAACAACGGGGCTTACAAGCCAACCTAGCCCTCGCCAGACCATGGGCCTCGAGCTTGCCTGGCCGAACCTTCCGCGCGATCGAGGACCTCTGGGAAGATCGGGAATCGATGCGGACGGTTCTGGCCTGCCTCGACCAACCCCTGTTGGCCCAAGCCCTTGCTCAGCGCTTCGGCTGGCAGCCCGAGGAGGCAGAGAAACAGCTGGCCCACCTGCAGGAACATCTGCTCCGCAGCGGCATCCCCGCTTCGATCGAGCGCATGGCTCAGCATCTACCCGAGGGTTTCTCTGAGATCCTGATCACCTTCCAAGATTTTCTGTCGCCTTTGCATCCCAAGCAGCTCAAACATCTCGAGCAGTGGGTTCAAACTCTTGAGGACTGGGCCACAGCATGCGATCTCTGGACCGCACCCGAAGAGCGGGACTTACTTCAGTCCTGCCGCGAAGGGTTCCAGCATTTTCTTGACACCCTACGCCTCCTCGGTGATACCGGGCACCCCTTCGATGGTCGAACTTTTTGGCAACTGTTTCGTAGGCATCTGCTCGATACTGACATCCGGCGGACAGGTGAGCCGCTTTCTGGACTCCAGGTCCTTATCGTGACGGAGGCCCGCTACTTTCCGTTTCAGGCTGTCTTTCTTTTAGGCTGTCAGGAGGGAAGTTTCCCCAAGGGGCTGCCTCAAGATGAATTGCTCGACAACTATCTAAAGAAAGCAATGGGCTTGCCCGGCTGGGAAGTCCTCGAATCGATGGAGGATCAAACCTTTCATCTGCTCAAATCTCGCCTCCCCTATCTGGTGCTGCTGCGTTCGCAGCGAAAAAGCGAGGAAGCATTAGTACGATCGCGCTTCACGGAAGCTCTGATCGTCCGCGAAGGGCTGGTAGAATCCAAACTCCCAGCACGTCCTATCCAGACTCTGGGCGTCTTGCTAGAACAAGCTTCCTGCGCCGAGGAAGGAGCGATCGAAGGCAGTCCTGAGACTTTTCTCAGTCCCATGTCAGCCAGTCGTTTAGAGAAGCTGATTCGTTGTCCCTATGCTTTCCTGCTCGATAGCCTCGACGTGCGCGGGCTTGAACCTCCTCCACCTTGGGGCGACAGTCGACGGGAGGGCGAGTGGTTGCACGGTATACTCGAAGCCCTGATCAGTGGCCAGAGGGGTCGCCAAAGCTTGCTGCCTGTGTGGCGTCCAGAAGCCTCCCATCAGATCGCTCGAGAGGGCCTTGAACGTCTGAGCCATCTCACGCATCTTCTCGCTCCACCGGAATTGCGGGAAAGTGCCTTGATGGTCCACCTGCTCGAGCACTCTTGGCCACGTTTTGCTGCGTTCCTCGCCACCCTTTACGGTCAGCATCCTCATGCCCTTGCCGCTTGCCAAAGGGAATATCGTATAAGGGATAAAGACCGACCAGCTCCGATCATCCAAGTCGGAGACCGCTGGAAGGAGTTGATCGGTCGCATCGATGCGATTGATCCTGCCAGTGAATTCGTGGTGATTACAGATTACAAGCGAAGGAGTCTACCCAGTGGCAGGGAAACCCGCACGGGCCAGGCGCCCCAGCTGGCTTTTTATGCTTTGGCTATCGAGCACCTTGAAGTCGACTGGGAGCGTCGTGGCCTCCTACTTGGATATTGGAACATCTACAAAGGCGAGTGGGAGGCTCATGCTGTCAGCGAGCAAGCGCGAAGCAGCTCCCAGACGCTGGGACTCTCCAAGCGGGATACACCCGCCGTCCACGAAGTGAAGGAGGCCCTGACAGCTCTTTGGGCCTGGAGGGAAGGGCAAATCGAGGCTGCCCGTCGCTTCTATGCTGACCCGAGCCATTGTGGACTCTGCTCCTTTTCAGGCATCTGTCGCAAGGACGATCCTCGGATTCGATCGGTTCTCTTGGAACAAAAGCATATCGAACGCTACCGAAGCGAGGGCAGCTCCCATGAGTCTTGATCCCCAAAATCCGTATCGAAGTTGTGTCGTAAGGGCCTCTGCGGGTTCTGGCAAAACCTATCAGCTGTCACGGCGTTTCTTGTTTTTAGTCGGTTCAGGGGCTCATCCTGCCAGTATCCTGACTGTCACCTTCACCAAAAAAGCTGCCGGTGAAATGCGGGAGCGCATTCTTGATACCGCGGCTCAACTCCTGAGCTCACCGGAGGAGCAGGCGGCCTTTGATCAAAAGCTCCAAGTATTCTACCAGGAAACCCTCCACCACCTGCATCGCCCCCGTCCACCGCGAAGTGCGCTGGCCACCGCGGAAGCTGTCCTTTCCAGTACGCAGTCGCTCAGAATAGCGACGATCGATGCCGTACTGCTGGAGTGGATGAAGAAGTTCCCTTACGAAGCCAGCCAACAGGGGTCTTTAACGATACCAGCACCTTTCGAGTTGATGAATCAACGGGAAGAGGAGCTCTTGCACAGACGAGCCTGGTATCGCACAGTTGAGGCACTGAGGGACAAGCCCCAACTCAAAGAGCAGTGGCAGACACTGAAAGCGAGTGGGCTCGACCTTCTGGAGGTCGAATCGCGAATCCGAGAACTGAGTCGGCACGAATCCTTTCTCTGGTTACTCGAAAAGCAGCGCGAACACGAGGCCTCGTCCCCTCTACTGCGCCATCCCTTGCCGGACGACCAGTGGGACGATAGTGCCGAAGGCTTTCTCCGCTCAGTCCAGGAGGCCCTGACCAGCGTCTGCCAGATCCTCGCCCCCCCCAAGCTCGCTGAAGTCCGCCAAGCCCTGGCTACCTTGGACATGGCCACTCTGATTGAGTTGCGGATCCTCACCAAAAAATGGGAAATCCATGGCAATACCTTCCGCAAGCCCAAACGTGATCCCTACGAAGAGCTGATCGCCGAGATCAATCAGCGAGCTCGCCTGCTGCGATCCTATCGTTCACGGCTGCAGCTCAATACCTTGGGTAGCTTTCTTCTCGATCTTTACAAGATCTATGAGGAGCAGCAGAACCTATGGAAATTAGACCTCGGTCGCTTGACCTTCAGCGATCTGATTAAAGGTGGCTACCATCTTTTCAAACGACCTGAGGCAGCGGGCGTCCGCTACCTTCTGCACCGCACGATCCGTCATCTTCTGTTGGATGAATTCCAGGACACCAGTATCCTGCAATGGACCATGTTCTCGTCGATGGCTCATGAGATGCTCGCGGGCGAGGGACTGCGTGGCTCGGACGAAGTCCATGCTTCGCTCTTCATTGTAGGCGATCCCAAACAATCGATTTACGGCTTTCGAGAAGCAGAAGCTGAGGTTCTGCAACACGCCGCTCACTTCATGGTCAGTCGCCAGGCTCTCGATATCAGCTTGAGCGCCAGCTACCGCACAGCTCCCAGCCTGCTCGCTTATATCAATACAGTTTTTCAGGACAAACTCCCGCACTTTCCTGAGCACGAGGCAGCTCGGGGAGCCCATGGGACACCTGTGATACCGGGGCGGGCCTCGCTGACGATCGGCCCTCTCTTTCTGGAAGAGCAGCATGCGACGCCGATCGACGCCGAAGCCAAGTTTGTAGCAGACACACTCCAGTCGATTCTAAGTGATCCTGCGACACCTGCTCTGTGGGATAAGGAAAGCAAAACCTATCGAAAGCTGGAAGCCCATGACTGCGCGATCCTCTACAGGGCAGCGACCCATGCCAGTATCTATGCCGAAGCGCTGCGAAGTGTGGGGCTCGCTGCTCGGATGGAGGAGGGTCGCAGTTTCTTCGAACGACTCGAGGTTCGGGATGTCTTAGCTTTCTGCCGCTGGATGGCGAATCCTGCCCACACGGAAGCTTTCCATCAATGCCTCAAGAGTCCTCTTTTTCGCATTGCGGACCAAGACATCCTGACCGCGCTTTATCACAGCCATGAGAATTCTCGCTACGAGCGGCACTTGAAGGTCCTGGATCTCCTCAGCGAGCGATATCCAGACAGCATTCAGCTGCTCCGTACCCTCCTCAAGGAGCGGAACCGACTCAGGCCTCAAGCTTTACTCGCCAAGGCTGCGCTACGGGGATGCTGGTCCCAGGCTTATGTGGAGGGCTTCGGACAGGAGGAGGGAGTCCTAGCGGCTGCCAATCTCGCTCGATTTCTGGAGACCATCATCGATCTTGAAGCGCAGGGCTTTCATGATTGGATTCCGCTGTGCACGCGCCTCGAGGAGCTTGCCGCTGAGCAGGCTGTGAGTCTTGCCTCGGTATCCGAAAACGCGGTGCAATTGATGACTATTCACAAAGCGAAAGGTCTAGAATTCCCGCTGGTCGTCTTGGTTGGCACCGGCGAAGAGTGGGAAAAATCCGACCCTTACTGGGCCAAGATCAAGGAAAGTCCGGTAGGCTCGGGCATCGCTTATGTTGGACGCAAAAGCGATCGCACCGAGGACGACCCTCACTTCGAAGGGCTTGACGCAATCTTACACCGTGAAGCCCACCAGGAAAATCTGCGTTTGCTCTACGTGGCCTTGACCAGGGCCCAGTATCACCTGCTGATCACAGGTTATCAACGCAAAAAGTACGGAGCAGGATTCTACCAGCACCTAGCGACATGCGCCCAGATGCAAGGAGCTCAACTCAAGGACTCCGGACCCCATCCGATCCTCACGCGCATGGATGCTGGCGAACCTGAAGCTCTCTCGCACTCGTCCGAAACTTCGGCCGCACCAGCGAAGCAATTCCTGACGGATAGCGAACTTCGGGATTGGCTGCCACGGCCCACGGCACTTCCAGCGGTGCGTATTCTAGCGCCTGCACGACTGCTCAACGATAGCGAGGAAGCAGCAGCCAAGAGCAGCAGTGCCCATCGTTATGCGACGGAAATCGGAACTTTCGTACACAGGGGGCTGGAAGCCTCCGTCAAGGAAGAGCCCTTTCTGGCCCACGAGGTGTGGATGGGTCTTGGCCCTCATCATCCCCCAAGCACCTATCTGGATAGTTATGTCTACGCCTTTGAGAAGCTTCAGATGATCCTGACATCCTCGGTCTTTCAGAATCTTCTCAGCTCTGCCTTGAAGCGGGAAGCAGAGGTCCCTATTGCCTTTCTCCAAGGGGACCAGCTGGTGCGTGGCACCATCGATCTGCTGCTGCAGATGAGTCCGAACAGTTGGTTGGTTGTTGACTATAAGACAAGTGAAGAGGCTGCCGAAGCGGATGATCTTGAAGCGCTCGCACGCACCAAACGCTACGATCAACAGCTAGCGCTTTACATGCAAGGCGTCCAACTTCTTTATCCAGACGCCACTGTCGAAGGTGCAATTTTTTTCACCAGCTGTGTTCAGATGCTGCGGTTGGCAGCTCCCGTTAAGCTGTGTTAGCATCCTTTTTACATTCATATTTCAAAGTAAGTTTCGGCATGACAGGCTTGCTCCCTTGGTTGGGGATCTCTACGATCTCACTTTGAAAATTCGCAGACACATGCCAACGGAAACCGTGAGGAGTCTATGGAAGGGCGGGTCGTACTCAAAAACGAAGACATGGTGGCTGTACGCGTGATCGATGGGACCTACAGCGTCTTTCGCTTGAAATCATATTGTCCGGTCGAAATAGGGGATGTCTTTCTCGGCCCTCTGGCCTCGCTCGGCTCACAACGCTTGCTGCACAGTGGAAACAGGGCTATCGTGGAAGCCCATATAAAGCTGGCTGGCAGCCAGGTGGCCGCAAAAACCAAAGAGCTGGTCGGGATGCGCCGTCGCTGACACAGCAGCGCCACTCGCAGGACTTGCTTTGTCAGGCGCAAGCCGAGCCTCTCTGCTGCTTGCGCCATGACTACCACCCGGCAGAGGATGTTTAGGGAGTCCGAGCGAACCAGTGCACGTCCAGAAAACCCCTGGGCGTCTTTGCATAAAAACCCTTGGTTCCTCGTAGACTCCATGTCCACGCGGTGCTTCGGGATTTTTTCGCCTAGCTGCTCGACCAAGCCTGAAGGCTTAAGCGGCCATTTCAGGGCAGAAACGATTTACAAAGGCTCGATCATCGAGAGATAGGGGCTGCTACGACCAGCTAGAGCCTCTTCCACCCGTTCCAGAACTTCTTCCGGCGAATGGTCGACAGGGAGACAATCGATCACACTGCCTGGTAAACGATGCAAGGAAAGCGGCAGTTCTCGATCTTCGGTGAGCAGGACCATGGGGAGCGATTGGAACAGCTTTTCAAGATATTCGGCTAGTTCCAGGCCGGACAGAGGATTCAGCTCGCGATGCACGATCGCAGCATCGTATTCGCGGAACCGACCGAGATAGCCGAGCTCTTGCATGGATGCGAAGTGACTGAGTGCACACCCACGCATGCTGGCTGCTTGCACGTAGTCGTGTGCCACTTGATTGTCTCCACCTAAGAGCACGAATTTCCAAGAAGCTTCTGAGCGATTCATGGACGTCTCCTTCGAACTTGACGGGCGGCTACCGCCCCTACGGCGGTTTAAGTCCATCGTCCCAACAATCAACGCCCTCTCACAACCCTATCGTCACCTCTCGCTTTATGGATGTGGCCCTGTGCTATGGCCTGCTCGATCGAAGTTCATGAAAAGGCTATGTAACGAGATAACGGAATCCATTGTGAGAGTTCTAAGGCAAGAACGAAATGGTGTCCACGCTTTCACAGATGATCGCCTCTGGAACGTTTGTAAACTTCCTACATGAAGGTAAGAAGTCGCTTTCAAACGGGTCTACTCTCGCGCCTGCGAGTGACTTCAAGCATGCAGCTGAATCTGCATAAGGCTAATTTTTATGCCGATAAACGCCCATGATCCCTCGGGGAGCTGTCGATTCACCGTTTCTTTAAACCTATAGATTTCAATTCAGCAGTTAGAAACCCCCGCTCAGGCGACGACAAGGGGATCCCGTATCGCCAACCGCGGAATCAAATCGTGGTCGATTTGGTGGCTTTTCGGGAGGACCTCAGCTTCGCATCAAAGTCATTCAGAAGCGTTCGTTCTGCTTCCTGATTCCGAAGCCGGAGCACCATGCCAATGCCGTAGATGGAATGCAATTCAACATGATCGCTGACCTCACGAAGCGCCTTCCGCACTTCGAAGATCTTTCGATCGAGTGCGTTGTCGCTGACCGCGAGTGATCCCCAGAGTTCGCGCTTGAGCACGTCCTTCGGCACAATCGTCCCGTGCGCACGGATCAATTCGGCCAAGAGATCAACTTCTCGCGCCGACAGGATCAGCTGACCCTTGACTCCGCTGATGGACTTGTACTTCAGGTCGACCTTAAGGTCACCGAACTTCAATAGATTCAGCCGATTTTTATCATTGAGGTCTTCGATCCGAGCTCTCAATCGTGCTACGACTTCAGCCGGCGAGATCGGCTTCCGCACGAAATCATCCGCTCCCGACGCTAGCGCCTGAGCGACGCTTTGATCGGAACCATCGCCGCTGATAACGATGATGGCCGTCATAGGCCACATCGAGCGCAGCCTGGGTACGATATCCAAACCACACTCACCCTTCAGGTGGATATCAACGAAGGCACCCACGGGTGCCATGTGCTGCGCGCATTCGATCAGGGGCTCAGTAGCAGAAAAAGCGAAATTTTTTATGCCCAGAGTCTCTTCTATGATCTTACCCATGACCGGATCGTCGTCGAGAGTGACCGTATAGGGTATGTGCGACAAATCTTTAAGCTTTGACAGCGTCTGCAACGAGCTGAGCATGGCCATCACCTCTTGGGTACAGTTCGTCTGCCACCTAGTTGTACAAGATTCGAATTTAATGTTCTAACTTTTTTTCTTCCCAAAAAAACAATATTTTCAGCGGATTTCCCAGGCCCTACCGGCCCGACCTTCAAGATTTCTGCGTCCACCTCCGTCAAGAATTCTATCGAGTGACCGATCTCCCCTCTGAGCGCAATCATATAAATACGGACGTAGACATGGCCCATGAAGACTTGGAAGCCAGAGCAGAGGCCGGGGACGTTGAAGCCCAGTGTGCTGCCGCGTTTCTTTACGAGATCGGCCTGGATCGACCGCTCGACTATCACAAAGCTGCCTATTTTTGGCAGATGGCGGCCCGATCCGGCAATCTTGTCGCACAAGACAAAATAAAACTCCTCATCGAGCAGGGAAGGATCCCCGCGCCTGATGCACACATATTACCCGCCGACGTACGGCACAAATGGGAAAAAACTCCCTGGGATCATAACCCGCGAAGCCTCGCAGTGAAAGTACTTTTGGCTGAGGATGAACAGGAGCTCCTGACGATGATGACGGACCTGCTTCAGTCCGTTGGCCTCCACGTCATCACAGCGACCAACGGCGAGGAGGCTATGCAGAAGGTAATCGGTCATCCCGACGTCAAGCTGATCATCACGGATCTCAAGATGCCCAAACTGAATGGTCTGCAGTTCATCCGCACTCTGCGCCGTATGCGACTTGCGGAACGAGCAAAGGTGGTGGTGCTCTCCGCATACTCCCAACCCAACCTGATCGCAGAGGGTAAAAAGCTCAACATCGAGAGCTGGTTGGTCAAACCCATACAACCTGAGCTCCTGATCGATGCCGTCATGAAGCTCGTCGACAGGAGACCCCACATTGCCTAGTCTTCGCCTCGATCGTCAGCAGCGTGTGGTGATCATTTCCCCGAGCAGCGCCCACCGTCAGCTGCTATCATCGGTGGTGAAAGAGCTGGGATTTTCGAATGTTATCTCGGTCTCGGATATCAAATCGTGTGCTGAAGTCATGGAAACCGAGCCTGTCGGTTGGGTGATAGGCCCCCTGGTAGATGCCGAGAGCCGATCAGTTCTCCAACTGCTGAAGTTGGTGAACACGTCGCCTCCGCTCCGAGGACTCAAGATTTCACTACTCGTCGACGAACAGCACGAACTCGTGACTCAGGCATTTGCCTGGGGGGCGTTGTCGATGCATCACTTCTCACCCACTCGAGAATCCTGTCACGAAGAGTTCACCCGCCTGTTCCAGCTCATTGATTCCTTGGACGAAGATTATGCGCGAGTCGCCGCTGTTTATCTCACATCCTTTCTCAGACAGCACAAAGAATACGGCGAGCTCCGCGACCTCCTGACGGCCTTGCTCGAAGTGTACCCCGGCAACCAGGAACTGATACTCGAACTCGCTGACATCCTGCTCCTGATCGGAGAGGACAAAACAGGTCTCGCCCTTCTGCATCAAACCGTTATCATGGCGCCTGAGCTCAAAGCCAAGATCAGCTCGATTTGTCGACAGCACTACAACGCGGACCTGCCACCCGGGGAGCCCGAGCAGCTGTTAGCTGAGCATTTTGGTTTTCGCTGTTGTCTCGTCGTCGAACCGAATCGCGAGACACTTGAGAACACTCACGTCCTCCTGAAGCAGTTGGGATTCCATGAGGTTTCATGTCATCGCGACCCTGTTTCTGCGCTTAAATGGCTCCGTCATGGTGCAAAGCCTGATCTCATCATCTGCAATTGGCAGCTGCCGCATCTGCCAGGCCCGGTGTTTCTTTACAAGATCCGTCATCGGCTCGGGCTGAACATTCCTCTGATTCTCATCCATTCCGCCCTAAACGATCGCGACGCTCCACTGCTGAACGAACTGGGTGCTAGCCGCCTCTTGGCCATTCCCTTTTCAGAGAAAAGACTGTTCGAGTGCATCACCTGGACCATGAAGCAGCACACCAATCCAACGGAACCTGGAGTGCTCAAGCAAAAGGTTCGTATGGCCTCCAAATGTCATGACATGCGTGAACTCAGACGTCTCAAACAGAAGTATCTGAACCTGCCTATGCTCCTGGAGGGTGATAAACTTTACATCGAAGCTGTGATTGCCTATGATAACAACTGCTTTCTTATTGCAAAAAAGCAGGCTCTCGAAGCGATGCAAAAAGGCGCTAACACTCAGGAGTGTTTGGAAGTCCTCAGCAAAGCCCTGATGAAACTCAGAGAATTCGATGCTGCGATCCGCTGTCTCGAGAATTGCAGCTTCCTTGCTCCTATCAATGTGTCCCATCTTTGCAAGATCGCCGAATGCCAGCTCGAGAAAGGGAATGACCAGGGCTATGACGAGGCGCTGCATAAGGCTAAATCGGTCGACTCCGAGTCCACCGAAGTCCTCCAAACGGAGGTCAAAGGAGCCATCAAGCGCGGTCATACCGAGGCAGCCAAGAAACTGCTGGCTCGACTCCAATCGTTCAAAGAAGTGCTCTCCTTCATGAACAACCGGGCTGTGACGCTAATGCGAGTCGGGAACTTCAAGGAGAGTCTCGATCTTTACAGAAAAACCTTGGACTCCCTGCCTGATGGGCATGATGAACTGAAAGCGCTCCTCCACTATAACTTGGGTCTCGGGTACGCACGCGCCAATCGTCTCGAAGACGCGCTGCTTGCTCTGGGTGAAGCCGAGCGGAGTCTCAACCCCCAACGTCTGATGAAGGCTAAAAGTCTCAAAACCAGAATCATCGCCTCCGTGAGTGCAGGAACACCCCTCGTGATCAAATCGGATCCTTTACCAAGCGAACAGGACGAAAAAGCCAAGCTAGCTTTTCTGCAAGACATGGAAAAAACCTTCAGCAAAACTCAGATCCTGACTCGATCCGATCTTTGCCTCTTTCGTATCTATCACAGCACATTGGGTAAAGATCGGGCTAAGCCCTTCTTGGATACACCGCTGACATTTACGCCACGTGGCAAGCTTGTCAAAGATTACCATAAGGGTCTTATGGTGGAAGATGCATCGTAGTCAGACGGAAGCCGCTCGTTCAGGATCGTGCCGATGATTGACTCCCCATGCATCACGATCCTAGGATTCTTTCAGGCAATCAGTTGCCACGACATCGAGACGATGGACTTAGCTTGCATCGGAGAGAAAGGAAAAGTATAGCTCGGGATTATGATCGCATTCCATACTTTCTCCACATTCAGAGCACTTCATTTCGGGGCTTTCCAGATAGGTGTCCAAACCTGCCTGGATATCTTTGCCCACGACTAGGATCTTGCTATCCTCGTGTCCGCAGTGGGGGCAGACAAATTGGGTTTCGAAAGACTCGACCTGCCCTTTGCGACCGATAAACTCCGGAATCATCGAAAACTGGGTCACGATCACCGAGGAACAGTTGATATAGTGAATCTTGGCCTCAGTCTTGACGATAGCTTTGATCCACTCTCGGACACCGCAGCTATTGATGCGAGCCACGTTCTTCAAGTCAATCCAAACTTCATCTTTGAACTTAGGCAATTGCTCGTCGATTGTAAAGTTTTCGTCGATCGTCCCCGCGATCTTCAGCGTCCGTTCGTCAATCCATCTGAATTCACAACGATTCATAGGGGCCCAACCTCTGTGTTATACCACAGCGATTCTATCGGTGACTCCCAAGAGGACTTGAGGCCCGCCTCGCAGGCTCGAGGGTCCTGAGAACAGAGCTCAAGCCATTTTAGTCAATACGATCAGCGGCATAGAGATAAAGGCTTTATCACGGAGCTGCGCAGTTACCACTCGAATTCACTGTCTGACCTGTGGGACAAACACAGCCACTGCCATTCTTGGTGGCTCCTCCGGCGCAATTACAGTCGTTCACTGCCCCGAAGGAGAACGGCATCTCCAGCGCCGTCCAACTCCCAGGATCGTTTTCACCGAGAGCGTTTTCCTTAACAAGAAGCCGCGCAATCGCTGAGTAACCGTCACAGGACCGCCCAGGGTTGCTCTGATTGACATCACCTGTACAGAGAGTCAAGCAGGGTGGAACCTCAAGATGCATCACCACGGGGTAACCGCTTTGCCCTGCTGGATGGTCCACTGAGTTGAAATTGATGACACCCTTGGAGCTCCCTTCCGAGCTACCTTTGATCAGATAACGCGACGGCTCGAGCAGCTGGTCTCCGGGCTGGATGTAAAACTGTGCGATTGGGTTCCTAGCGCCCCACTGCGGCGCCTGCTGCACCTCGAAGGAGACCGACAGTTCCGTTCCACCGGGAAGCAGATTACCACAAAGATCATGGGCAAAGATCACACCCCGGTAGACGGCAGCTGACGTTGACGCATCGGTCGAACCGAACAGGGTAGACGTTGTCACTGAGGACAGACCCCAGATGGGATAGCTTGTGCCGTTGTAAGTCACGGTTGCGTCGGCTGACGTGTAGTTAGCGGTCTGGATCCGATAGCGCTGCAATCCGTAGACAGAAGGCCCCATGGAGATGGGAAAGTACTCGTACTTCCAGACCACGGTATCGGCATCGCGTTTTCCGTTGGGCGCTTGGTACTCATCTCCGATGACGATGTCCTTACTCGCCGTAAAGGCCCCATCCTCGTCGACGTCGATAAAAGGAGTAGGCAAGTCGATGAACCATTCCCCGTTTTGATTGAATAATCCATCGTTTCCGCCATCGAAAGTGAGGACGTCGCCGGTATCGAAGTATCCGTTTTGGTTTTTATCCCAGAAACCGTCCCCACCTGCATTATAGATGCCATTGCGATTGGCGTCGTTAAAGTGTTCTTGTCCGCGAATGCTGTAAACCATCGTCGAGCGCCAATTTTTACGAAGATCGCTGTAGTTGATCGAGGCAACACCCTGAGCCGTGCCCCACTGAGCCAATTGTTGAGGATCGCAGCGGGTTTGAGCTAAAGGGAAACCTGCGTAGGTGTTGACCATATAGGGATAGTTGCCAACAAGGTGGAGTGACTGAAGCTTGAGCTTGGCAGCGCCCGTGACCTTGTCGGGGATGCCCCCGTCTTCGACACTGTAGCGACCGATCTCAGTGGCGATCTCAACCGGGTAGTCGGTGATCGGATTTCCGTCCTGCCGCGCCCCCATCTGCACTGTCAGCGGAAGCTGGTAGCTGCTGTTGGTGTTGAAGTAACCACGCAGGGTTCGACCGTTGATCAGATCGAAGGTGAGAGACATGTTAATGTAGTTCGTCAGTCCAGCTGTGATCCGTACGACAGGAGAGTTCGCAGTGTATGTCCGCATATCTTCGTCCGTAAAAGTACCGCTAATCAGCATCGTCCCGAGACTCACCCCAGCACAAACCGGAACGGGGAACTCTCCGGAGCTTGTGCTTGTCGCGGTGTAGACGGCAAACTTCTTGCCCGTTCGGGAGTCGGTTTCGGTTTTGACTGCTTCGTCTCGCTTACCGAGTTTGGCACCTTTGGGAAACTCAATCTGAGTCTGGAACTTCAACTGCGAACCGACCATCGGTGCGCCGGACTTAGACAGTTTGAAATAGACGGTCGTACAATCCTGAGGACCTGAATCGAAGAGATTCAGGTACAAAACATCCTCATCTTTCTCGCCATCGCCCGGAGTGAGGATGGGGTCCACATCGGATCGAACATACTTGAATTCATAGACTGGCTTGCGGCTGACAGTGATACGGGACGAGTTCGCGGTAATCGTACCCGCCTTGGCTAGGACCACAACCTGCCCCTCACTCTCCCCCGAGCAGTAAGCAGCCGAAAGCTGGCCCTTTTCGTCCGTGGTTCCCGACTCAGGGGTCACGCTCCCTTTCCCGCTCATCCCGTCTGAAGTTTGCAGCTCGAACTTGACGCCGACGCTAGCCGAGGCTGCACCGTCATTCAGGGCGGTTAGCACAAAAGGAACGCAGGTATTTTCGTTGGCTTCCTTAGTGAATATAACGCTTGTCGCCAAGGCGCTGAATTCCAAACTGGTCGCGATGCCACTGCCACCCGTCGTGCCGCCTCCTTCCGGACCTACGCCCCCCGGTGAGCCTCCGAGCGACTCTCGCCCCCCGCCCTGTCCCTGGTTGCAGGATACGCTGATCAACGCATAACTGATTAGTGCCACGACTGACGCTTGGATCCGAAACGGTACCATCGGACTTCACTCCTCGTTCTCGCCACGTACACACGCTTCGGCGCTGAACCGAGGGGACTGGAATGGTTTCTTCGGGTCTCCCAAATACTTAACTTTTTCATGTAGTTAATTGCTTCTCTCTCGGAGTCTAATTTCAAGATGAGTTTGAGAAGTGAGACGAACATTGGCAAGAATACGGAGCTGTCAAAGGAGGGCCTGAGGTCCGGGGAGAAAGAAAGGTGCAGGTTTCGAAAAGAGGGCGGCGAGCCACCCGAGAGCTTAGTGCCAGGTGTGTAGCCAGGCTGTCGATCGCTAAAGGGACATCAGCTCGGGGAGCTCCTCCAAGGCATCGTCACCAACGCCTCGATCCAAACGCCGATCCATTTCATACTTGGGATCCCAGGCAAAGCGCTGCCCCGCCTCCGTCTGGACAATAGTGGCCCGCTCGAGACAGTGCTGTTCCCGGAGACGGGCTGCGAAGGCCTGGACTAGCTCGCGGGCTGCGACGAGACTGGCAGCCGCATTGACTGCTTCCCGAAAGGCTTTGACCCCGTTCCAGCCTTTGGCATACCACAGCAAATGCTTACGCATGCAAACGGCGGCGCCGGCTTGATCGCCATACTCCGCCTGCTGCCAGTCGAGATGCTGGAGCACCGTGCTTTCCCAATCATCAACAGTGACAACGGCACTCTTGTTTTTGATCTCCCGGAACAACCAGGGATTTCCCAGAGCTCCGCGACTGATCATCACGCCATCGACAGCGGCGACATCCCGCATGTGATCGACATCGGAGCTCTGAAACAGATTGCCATTCCCGATCACAGGAATTGACACGGCTACTTTGATCCCCCGAATTCCCTCGAGATCCACGGGAATACCATAATCGTCCGCACGAGTGCGACCGTGGACGGTCAACCACGAGGCCCCGGCTTCCGCAATGGCCTGAGCAACCTCAACACCGTTGAGCGACTGGCGATCCCAACCCAGGCGAATCTTGGCGCTCACGGGTTTATCCGTCGATTCTCGAGCCGCTTTCACTGTGGCGAAGACTCGCTCGGGATCGCGAAGGATGGCCGAACCGCATCCGGTCTTCACCACTTTCTTGACCGGACAACCCATATTGATATCGATCGTATCGAAGGGCAGACTGTGCAGAATCGCAACCGCTCGGCCGACTTGATCAGCCGACGGACCTGTGATCTGCACGCCCAGTCGGTGCTCGGCCTCGTGTCGCTTGAGCATGTCGTAGGTCTTGCGACTCTCGTAAAGCATTGCGGTCGCCGAGATCATCTCCACATAGGTGAGGTCAGCCCCCTGCTGCGCACACACCCTGCGGAAAGGGTGATCCGAGACTCCCGCAAGGGGTGCCAAGAGAACAGGATTCTTCCCTAAACCAAGAATTTCAAAAGGGTTCTTCGCAGACATAGAGGAATTCCTCGCACAAATGGCGCAGCGTGAACGACTGAGTTTCCATACCTATACGAAAAGTTCGGCGAGGTCCACGCATTTTCCAAGTCAAAGTCCATCATCCTGGCTCCTAAATGGATTCTAGCCAGGTCTGAAAAGCCCATGTATATTGAGGTCTTCTGCGGCATGACTAGAGCCGCCGCTGCATCGTCGTATTCAGGGAAGGACCCATGCTCGACATCAAATTGATCCGTGAACAAAAAGACCTCGTCGCCAAAGCCATCCGCGACAAACGCATGTCGGTCGATCTCGATCGCCTGCTCAGTCTCGACGAAGACCTCCGTCGCCAGCAGGTGGAGATGGAGCAGCTGCAGGCAGACCGCAATCGTCTGTCGAAGCAAATCGCTCAAGCCATCCCCGCCGATCGTGACGCTCTCAAGGCGCAGGTCAGTTCCATAAAACCGCGACTGGAGCAGGTCGAGGCACAGGTTCGACAGCTGCAGGAAGAATTTCAAAAACTCATGCTCCTGGTTCCTGCCCCGGCCCGAGCCGATGTCCCCATCGGCAAAGACGATAGCGAAAACGTCGAAGTCAAGCGTTGGGGTGAGGTGCCGACATTCGATTTTCCTGTGAAAGACCACATGGTCTTGGGGACGGCTCTGGACATCATCGATGCCGAACGTGGTGTTAAACTAGCTGGCAGTCGATCCTACGTTCTCAAAGGCGAGGGCGCGCGTCTGGAGCAAGCGGTCCTGCGTATGACGCTCGATCTGCTTCTTCGCAAGGGTTACACCCAACTTTCGATTCCTGTGCTTGTCAAAGAAGAAGCGATGGAAGGCACTGGCTACTTCCCCACAGGGCGAGAGCAGGCTTATCTGGTCGAAAGAGACCAACTGGTCCTGGTGGGAACGGCTGAAGTGTCGCTGACGTCCTATCACAGCGGCGAAATTCTGCGCGACGATCAGCTGCCTCTCCGTTATATGGCCCAGAGCTCGTGCTTTCGTCGGGAAGCAGGCACCTATGGCAAGGACACGGCAGGCCTCTACCGAGTTCATCAGTTCCAAAAGATCGAACAGGTCATCATCAGCAAGCACGATCCTGCTGACTCGGATCGCCTGCATACCGAGCTTTTGACCAATGCCGAGGAGATTCTGCAGGCTTTAGAATTGCCTTACCGAGTCGTCTATGTCTGCACAGGTGATCTCGGCCAGGGTCAGGTTCGGAAGCATGACATCGAGACCTGGATGCCGTCACGCAGGGCTTACGGTGAGACCCACAGCTGTTCGACCTTTCACGACTTTCAGGCTCGACGTCTCAAGCTACGATACAAGGACCCCAGTGGTAACAATCTTTATTGTTACACCTTGAACAACACGGCGATCGCCACCCCGCGCGTGCTCATCCCGCTGCTAGAATGTCATCAGCAAGCCGATGGCCGGATCCGTATTCCCAGGGCCTTGCAGCCTTACCTGGGTGGTCAGACTCACATCGGTTAAAGAGGGGCGCCGCCAGCAGCGGCTAAAGAGGGACGCCGCCAGCAGCCGCTAAAGAGGGGAACGACGAGCCTCAGCTTGCCGCGAACAAGCTTGACAACACCTTCGCCCCGGGAGCTGGAGCTTCCGGAGCGCCCCTCCGCAGTCACTCTATCCGCTGACCAAATCCTGCATCACTTTCCCGACGATCGCAAAGATGGAAAGCTGCGGATTCGCCCCAATACTGCTTGGGAACAGTGATCCATCGCCGACGTAGACATTCGCAATCTGATGGTGCCGCCCCTGACTGTTAACAACCCCACGTTTTGGATTATCACTCATCGCGCAGCCCCCCATCACGTGAGCACTCCCCAAGCGAAAGCGTAGCTTTTCATAACGGAACTCTTGGATAGCCCGCTTCGCTTCCTGCCAAGAATAATAGACAGCAGAATCTCCGTGCGCGGCATGGAAGGCTTTAGCACCACCCGCAAAATAAAGTTCCGCCAGACTCAAATAAGCTCGTTTGACTCCATCGAGCAGATAGTCATTCACAGGATAATCGAGCGTGGGACTTCCGTCCGAACGTAAGATCACGCGCCCTCCGCTGCTCTCCGGGTGAAACCCATCGCGCAGCAAAGCCAAAGCCCCAGCCGTGTGTGGCAAAGCCTGCATCCTCTCCCAATGTTCCGTCCCATGCCCGCGCATCACGACGCTCGCGAACATCGGCAGCAGCGGAGCGGCTTCGATCTTATAGCCCATAGGTCCTGTGACCCCCGCAAGCCATTGGAAGTGATCCGAGTAAATCGACTGGGGAGCCCCATGGTAGGGGTGAACCTCGTCCGCTGTCTGGGCAAAGCCGAAGATCGACGGATGCAGAAAAGTTCGCCGACCGAGAACCTGATAGGGATCAGGAGCCTGTGAGCGCAGGAGCAGCGCCGGGGTGCCGATAGCCCCTCCAGCAAGAATGTAAAGGGGAGCACGTAGAGTGATACGGACAGAGCTTGCCCGACGCAGAGTTGGATCCATAGCTCGCGCTTCGAGCGCGTCGACCTGCTCGCCGCGAAAGACCAGGCGCTCCGCTCGCACGCGATGGAGAAGTGTCGCCCCACGACGCAAGGCGTCGGGAATAAAGGTCACCAGACTTGATTGTTTAGCATTGGTCGGACACCCGAGCCCACAGACTCCAAGGTTCCAACAGGCTTTGACGTTACGGGGTATCGCTCCATGCGCCCAGCCTAGCGCGGCACATCCCCGGCGTAGGATATCGTTGTTAGGATTTGCCAACTCCCAAGGGAAAATCGATAGTCGCTGCTCCATCCTCTCAAACCAAGGGGCAAGGGTCTCGATATCGAGGCCCGTGACGTCACCATCTGAAGCCCAATGCCTCAGGGTCGGCTCAGGGGTGCGAAAGCTCGAAGTCCAATTGACTGTCGTCGATCCACCCACAGCCCGTCCCTGTAGGATGCTGATGGCACCATCTTGAGTCGTGCGGGTCATTCCCTCTTGATAAAACCGGCTGTAGCTCTCTGCCTCTCTCAGCTGAAAGTCTTTGGATGTGGCAAGCACACCTTCTTCCACGAGAATCACGGATCGCCCGGCTTGGCTGAGCATATCGGCAGCAACGCCCCCACCGGCCCCAGTGCCGATAATCACAGCATCTGCCTCGAGACGCAGATCCTTCTCTAAACGGGCTCCATCGATAAGCTGCCAGCCTTCCCTTTGCATACCTTCTGCGAAAACGTCAGTTAACACCATGCGACTCCCCTTCAGAGCGACTCAGAAACGCACGGATCGTTGCCGAGGGTCCTGGATAACCGCTCCTCTTCTGTCCTGCTTCCGTCCCATACCAGGCAAAGTGAATCAACTGGACCAGAGACTGATACCCGAAACGCTTTAAGGTCAACCAACTTTGTTCCCAACTTTCCAGGAAGGCGCGAATATCCTCTCCTCGAGCTTTGTCCCACGAGGACCACAGGCCCAAGAACATCCGACTGACTGGAAACTGAAGAAGATCCAACAGCAGAATGAGGTCACCTCTGCTGGCATCCGCGAGGTCTCCGAGGAGTTGATCGAGCCTTCGCAGCGTCATGTGAAGGTAGAGTTCCGCATCGTCCGCCTTGAGATCCCCCCAGCCGACCACTTCGGGAATGATCTTGCGCAGGACTTCGATGTCCTTCGTCCGAAGGACGCTCCAATTGCGCTCCTCCCCTTGCATCATGCCCCACAGCTTCCAGGGGCTCAGCGCAGCCTGCAGCAAAAAGACGCTACTAGCCCCCAATCTAACAAACTGACGCCTCGAAACTGATTCTTGCATATCGAACCCTTCGCTTAGGTCCTACCCAGCCCGCTTTTCGTTAGACTTCACTTGCTATGACGATGTCGTCCTCCGAAGGGAGTTCTCATCGGAACGGCTTGGTGTCAAGCCGTGTTTTTGCTGATTCCACCAAGGTCCCGGCACTCAAGAGGACTCCGATACGAGCCGAACCCACTTCGAACCGTCGGCCTTCGCTAAGAAAGACCTATGGGCTACCGAGTTGGACAAAATTGGACGACATGGGCGTTGCCGCTCTGGCTATTTTCGCCAGGAGCTTGGCGAGGGCTTCGTTCGGACACCGCCTGCTGGCGCTGGGATCCAGGCTGTGCCATGGCTGAGGCGAGCGTGTCCCAGCCCATCGCCCCTGACTTTTCACCTCTGATCGCGAGCTCCGCGGGTGTTTTGATGGCTTTGGCCTGTCTCCTCGCTTGGGTGCTGGTGCCCTCGCCTCCTGAGCGATCAAGCTGGGGACGTCTCCAAGCGCTCCAGGCGGGGCTGGCTTTCCTGTTGGCCTTGGTCATGCCAGTTTGGAAGTCGAGCCTCCTCGTGTGGGGTCTGTTTGTCTGCGGACAGATCGCTTGGCTCTGGCTTCCCCATGCAGACAAGATGCAGGGAATCCGACTTGCCGTCTTTGCCGGACCTATTCTTCTGATGCTCCCGACTCTGATCCTGCCTCAGCCTGCATGGAACATTGTTCTCACCGCAATCTGCAGTCTGCCTGCGTTCTGGCAAACAGCCCTACAGCGTCGCACGACTTCGACCGCAGATCCCCACAGACAAACCCATGTCGCGCGTTGGGAGCTCCCTGCTCATGCCACCCTCGTGATCGCATTAAGCTCGATCCACCTTTACCCTTGGGCTCTGAGTCTATGGTTCATCGCCTGGTCTTGCCTGGCTTTAGCTCGATTGCTCGACCATAAGCATGAGACTCGTCAGCGCCTCGATCAGCTCGAGTTGCAGCTCCAGGAGAGTAAGGTTCGAGATGAGGAGCTAGACGATCTTCGGCACAAAGACCAACTGCAATCGCTCTACTTTCAGAACTCATCTCACGAATTGCGTACGCCTCTGCACGGCCTTCTGGGCTTTCTTCGCCTCATATCCCAGGGTCAATATGGGCCATTTCCTCCTGACATTCAGCGTCTTCATACACGCTGTCTGCATCTTGCCGAAACTTTGCAGCATCAGGTGGATAGTCTCTTGGACCTCAGCCAATCGCATCGCGGGATGCTTCAGATTCAATGCAGTCGCTTCCCGCTTGAAGGCCTCGCCCGATCGATCGAGCAATTAGCAGACGGTCTCCAGGCCCGGCATCCCGAGACATCCTTCGAACTGCGTCGGCACTGGTCAGGGACTGATTCGGTTTTCATCCAAGACTTCAACAAGATCGTGAGTATCGCTCGCAATCTCTTAAGCAATGCATTCAGCTTTGCCAAACCAGGTAGACCCAATCATGTCGTCTGTGTCCTTACCTTACGCAACAGGCTCCTCACCCTCGAAGTCAGCGATCAAGGTTTGGGGATTGCCCGTGAACGCCTTCCGCAGCTCTTCAAATATTTGGCACAAAAGCCCGAAGATAGAACCTACGCCTCGAGTAGCGGTAGTCTTGGCCTGACAACGGTCGGACATCTTTTGCTGGTGATCGACTCGGAGATCATGGTCCACTCGGAAGAGGGTCTCGGCAGCAAGTTCACCGTACTCATTCCCGAACAGCCTGAAGCTGAGTTGCTAGCCTTCGAGCACGCAGTCCCGCCAACCGTGGAAGGGTCGATGAGGCTACCTCTTTCCAACCCCACACGTGACCGTCACTGGCTCAAGACCGGAGATGGTGCGCATATCCTCGTGGTTGATGACAATGAGATCAACTGTGAACTGATTCGAGAAATGCTACTGCCTCTCGGTTATCGAGTCAGTATCGCAAGTAGCGGTCATAGCGGACTCTCTTTAATGCAAAAAGAACGACCTGATCTGGTGCTACTCGACCTTATGATGCCCGATGTATCGGGGGCTGATGTCATTCGTGAAAAGCAGTTGAATCCGCAGCTAGCCGATATTCCGGTGATCCTGGTCACAGCTCGTGCCACCGATGAGGATCGGATCTATGGTCTCGAACTTGGGGCTGACGATTATCTCGCCAAACCAATTATCCAACAGGAGCTTGTCCTTCGAGTCAGGAATCTGCTGGGTCGTATGCGTCTCACTCGCCAACTCGCGTTAGCTGAAGAGCGCGAAAAATTAGCCCAACTTGGCGAACTGCTGACCGACTGCAGCACGGAGATCCAACAGATCTATCGCGATGCTCTAGAGACTTCGCAGGTTCGTGATCAAGCCCAAAAGACCATGGTCGCCCTTGAGGGTCTCCCGCGTGATTGGCATGAGTTCTTCACAGCTTGGCTCGAACACAATGAGCTTGCCAGTCCTGACGATCTTGGCTCCTTCCCCTTACCGAAGGAATCTGAACAGGCTGCCCTCTGCCGAGAGTTGCGCCTGCACCTGGTCCCTGCCTCCTGGCCTATGGATCGCAAACGTGCTCTGTGGCAAGAGGTAAGCACCTGGCCCAAGGCTAGGCTTGCACTGCTGGTCTCGCTCCTGCAGCTCATCGACTCCTATCGCTTCCTGCAGCGACAGTCGACTCGTGCACGGGATATTCTCGAGAGTCTGCTTCGCATTCATTTTCAACCCCAAGATCGAAACCGCTGCTCGCTCGATCGCATTTTAAGGCATGCTGTCGAAGTCTTGAAGCCCCGCATGAAACGAATCGGTGCCAGGATTGAGACGCAGGCGGCAGCTGCATGGGTCGCGATCAGCCCGGCCGTCCTCATGCAGATCAGCCTGAACCTGCTCGCCTTTGCCTTCGATCAGCTTGAGGAACTACTCGATCAGGACAAATGGATTCGACTCGAAGTGATCCAACGCTCCGAACACATTATCTTTCGGCTACGACACGGGGGGCCACGGCTGTCCCCTGAGGAGATGTCACAGCTGTTCGAAGATCAGGTGGCAACCGATCGTCGCCGACGTAGCCTAGCCATATCGCGGCGCCTCGCCCAGGGGGTTTACGGCCGCCTGGCTTTCAAGAGCGAAGAATTGGAAACCGTTCTCGAGTTGGAGCTGCCCGTAGCCGAAGCTGAACCCTTAGGTCGAAGTGAGTAAAAAAAATTTTTACATTGATTTCATAATCTTACGCGATTTTCGCAGAACTTCGCCTCACATGCGGGTCACCATCACCGATATCCCTTTTGGAGATAAAGTTTGATGGGTTACATGGACTGTAAAAAAATAGCACCGGGTCTCTACTGGGTCGCCATACCCAGCAAGAAGGTCTATATCCAGTGTGGGTCCCCTGCGGATGCCGTCAAGCACATGATCAAGCACGGCGTGATTCGCAACCTGCTCACCAACGGCGGACTACACGAAACGGGGCCCAACGTTCTCCTCCTGGCTGACCTCAGCATTCAGAATGGACAATTCTCCAATCTGGCTGAATTCTCAGTCCTGCAAATGTTTTATCGCCAGGGCATGCTGATCCCGAATCATCCTGGCTTCAGCAAAGACAAGCCGGTGATGGTCGGCAACGAAGAGCAAATCAAAGCCCAACTGGACTATGTGTTTCGAGGTAACTATGGTCTCATCTCGGAACAGGAACTGATGGAAGCAGGCCTCAGCCGCGAGCAAGCCTATGAAATGATGCGACTCAAACTGCGCTTCGCGTTTGGCAAAATCAAACAGACAGATGAACTGGTTGATACACGCATCCTGGATAACAAGCTTCTCGAAATCCGCGATGGCGTCTTTGTCCGTCGACTCGACATTAACCGTTTCGAAATCAGCGTCGAGCAGGAAAAGGTCGTGATCGACTTGAACCTTGCCAGCCACGAGTCCTATATCCCGACCTACAAACTGAACTTTCAGCGGTTTGCCCCCGAGTTCTTCTCGGTGATCCACAGTGGTGAAGGTGACGGTTGGGATATTCATCGTCCCGCTATGGCGAGCATAGTCTGCTACGGACCCGACGTCTACCTGATCGATGCAGGTCCACACATCACACACACGCTACGAGCCCTAGGCCTCAGCCTCAACTCCATACGAGGGATCTTCCAGACTCACGCTCACGACGACCACTTTGCTGGTTTGACCGAGCTCATGCTAGGCGATCGCAAGCTGGAGTATTTCTCCACACGCCTTGTTCGAGCATCCGTCAATAAAAAGCTTCAGGCTTTGCTCAACGTAAAGTTCCCCGTTCTCGAGCGTTTCTTTGCGACCCATGATCTGCAAACGGAACAGTGGAATAACATCGATGGTCTGGAAGTGTTCCCCTGCTATTCTCCGCACCCGGTCGAGACCAACACATTCCTCTTTCGCGTCGTCACAGAAAGTGGTTATCGCAGCTATCATCACCTTGCTGACATCGCCTCCTTTGCGACCCTTCAACGGATGGTCGAACCCGAAGCAACTCAGCCAGGGATCACTCTCCAGTACTTCCAACGGGTCAAAGAACAGTATCTGATGCCTGCTGACCTCAAAAAAATTGATATTGGTGGGGGATTGATTCACGGACAAGCCGAGGATTTTGCAGGGGACCGTTCTAAAAAAATAATTTTAGCGCACACCGCTGAAGAACTCTCTACGGAGCAGCTCTCCATCGGGACTCGAGCAATCTTTGGGCAGATCGATCACCTGGTAAAGAGTCATATCGACAATCGCCATGAGGTCGCAGCGCGTTCGCTGCATCACTACTTCCCGACCGTACCCTTCAGTTCGTTTTACGAACTGCTGAATCAGCCGATCGATAAAATCGAACCAGGCTCAGCTCTTTGTCGCCATCCACAGGAAAGACAAGATATTTTCCTGGTCCTGAGCGGGATTGTTGCGGATCCTAAAGCGGAGTCAAAGCGCGGACTGGAATATGTTGCGGGTTACCTCATCGGCGACGATCCTGACTGTACACTCGACCGACTGTTTGCCAAGAGCTTTGTGGAAGTTCTGCGCATGCCACGACGCATCTTCGAATCCTTCCTCGAGCGCTATCACTTGAAGGATAGTTTTTCAAAGAATATTGCCCGACGTCGCATGCTACAGGCGAGCGATCTCTTCACGGCTATCAAGTGGTCCCCCTTACTCAACAAGATCGCCAAATCGGTGTACGAGATTCAGATCAAAGATCAGCAGCTGATTCAAAACTTTACGGGACACTTCGTGTTCGTCCTAGAGTCCGGTCAACTCGAACTATTCAAGGATTCCTACTGCGAAGTGTTGCATCCGGGTCAGTTTTGCTACGAAGATAACGTGATCATCGACCACTCTCCGCTCGAACTCCAGCTCAAGGCGATCGAGCCTTCGCGTGGCTACCTCATTCCACACGTCGTCTTGAAGGATATCCCTTCGGTGGAGTGGAAATTGCTCGAAACCTACAAGCGCCGCGCACAGGCCCTCCAGAAGATCCACATCCGCACCACAGCCGCCTAAGTGCCACGTCCTCCATTCCGGAGCAAAAGTCACAAGCCTTTTTTCTCTTTCCGAGTGCATCGATCTGAGATAGATTGCATCCAATCTATCTCAGGAGTATGCCAAAATGCCAATCAAAGCCTTTGCTGCACTGGAAGCCAAATCACGATTGCAAGCCTTCGAGGTTCCTGTGACTCCGCTGGGCGAGCAGGACGTTCTTGTGACGATATCACACTGTGGATTATGCCATAGTGACATTCACCTCATCGATAACGACTGGCAGGTTTCTTCCTATCCGCTGGTCCCTGGGCACGAAGTCATCGGCACCGTGAGCAAACGAGGAGCGGGGGTCCAGCACCTCCAGCTGGGACAGCGCGTCGGCATCGGTTGGCAGCGCAGCGCCTGCTTGACCTGCGAATATTGCATCCGCGGCGACGAAAATCTATGTACCGCCCAGCAAGCGACCTGCGTTGGTCACTTTGGTGGCTTTGCGAGCGCCATTCAGATCGACGGCCGCTTTGCCTTTCCCATTCCCGAAGCCCTCCGCTCCGAACAGGCAGCACCCTTGCTTTGCGGCGGCATCACCGTCTACGCACCCTTGCGGACCTATGGTATCACCCCGAACATGAAAATTGGAGTGATCGGCATCGGAGGTCTCGGACACCTAGCTTTGCAATTTGCTCGGGCCTTCGGCTGTGACGTGACAGCCTTCTCATCGACACCAGACAAGGAGGCCGAAGCCATCCATTTCGGAGCGCATCACTTCGTCAGCTCGACCGATAAAGACAAAATGCAAAGTCTCGCAAACCATTTTGATTTCATCCTCTCCACAGTTCATGTCGACCTCAACTGGAATGCGTATGTGAATCTGCTTCGTCCGGATGGCAAGCTCTGCTTCGTTGGTATTCCCCAATCAGAAATAAAAGTCATGGCCTTTCCTCTGATCGCCGGACGGCGTTCGATCTGCGGTAGCCCTATCGGCTCCCGGACCTTGATGAACGAAATGCTGCAATTTGCTGCCTTTCATAGTATCCAAGCGAAAACAGAGACGATGCCGATGGCCAAGGTCAATGAGGCGATCGAACACGTGCGAAGCAACAAGGCTCGCTATCGGGTGGTACTGGAAGTGTGAACGACGGCGGGTCTTGATCGCTGAGACTATGCCCACGACCGACCGAGCGGAAGTACCACGTTACAAACCTTCGATCCTCTTGCTGCAGATCTCTGGGGAGTCGAGGTTCCAAGGCGGCACTTTTGCTCCCGTTTCCAAGCTCACGAATCCTGTTTGGACGCTTGGTATCCGAGAGTCAATTCGCGTATCATAGAGGAAAGTTCTTACGACCCAGGAGTCATCATGCCATACAAAACGCTGATCGAAATGCAGGAAATCAGCTGTCGAAATTTTGCCGACCGCCCAATCTACGGTACAAAGATCAAGAATCAGTGGCAATGGGTTACGTATGGTGAGTTTGGTACTTTTGTCAATCAGGCACGCGGTGGCTTTCATGAAATTGGTTTGCGGGAGGGCGGAACAGTCGCCATGATTTCTAGAAACTGCACGGAATGGGCCGTTTCAGCCTACGCCTGCTACGGTCTGGGTGGGCGATTCGTGGGCATGTACGAGAACCAAACCAGTGCTGAGTGGGAATACATCCTGCAGGACAGTGAAGCCTCAATCGTCCTTACTTACAACACTGTCATCGCACAAATCGTGTCCTCCATGATGCCTCAAGTGCCCACGATCAAACACGTTGTGGTGCTGCACGCTGAGGGGCAAACACCTTTCCTGACGTTTGCAAAACTGCTCCAATTAGGCCAGCAACATCCGACGCCTACAGCTAACGTCCATCCTCAACAGATCATCAGTATCATCTACACCTCGGGCACCACTGACAAACCCAAGGGGGTTCTATTGAATCACACCAACATCATCAGTCAGCTGCGGGCCGTTCGCGAATCCTACGAGTTTTCGCCTGACGATCGTTCCCTATCTTTTCTCCCTTGGGCGCACATCTTCGGACAGGTAGGTGATGTTCACGTTTTGATCGGCCGAGGATTCTCTGCCGCTTTTGTCGAAAGTATCGAGCAGATCGTAAATAATCTCGCTGAGATAAAACCGACCATGCTTATGTCAGTGCCACGCATTTTCAATCGCATCTACGATCGGGTGATGCAAAAGATACAAAGATCTCCTGCCCCCATTCGCTTCCTCTTCAATCGTGGCATGGAGCTGGGAACACGTCAGCGCAATGGCGGGACGCTCTCCTTATTGGACAAACTGATTTTGACTGTTGCGCGTAAATTGCTGTTTTCCAGTATCAAGAATGCGTTTGGTGGACGCCTCAAATATGCGCTCAGCGGAGGCTCATCTCTGCAACTTGAGGTCGCCGAGTTTATTGCGAACCTTGGCATTACTGTGTACGAGGGTTATGGTCTGAGCGAAACCAGCCCGATGGTCAGCGCCAATCGCCCAGGCATTGTGAAGTTAGGCACTGTCGGCAAACCGATTCCGGGAGTCGAAGTGAGGCTCGACCGGACGAAGGTTGACACCGATATTCCAGACGCAGGCGAAATTGTGGTCTACGGCCAGAACGTGATGCAGGGCTATAACAAAGCTCCAGAAGAAACAGCCCGGGTGATGACTGCTGACGGCGGCTTTCGGACAGGCGATCTGGGCCGCTTCGATGCCGATGGCTTCCTGCTCATCTGTGGTCGCACTCGAGAACAGTTCAAACTGCAAAATGGCAAGTGGGTCCTACCGGCAGCCATTGAAGAAAACCTTAACCTGAGCCCCTTCATTCAGACTAGTCTCGTCTGCGGCGTGAATCGCGACTATACAGTTGCCGTGATCAATGTGCACGTGGACGAGGTGGTGCACTACGCTCGGAGCCGCGGCATTCATACCGGACAACTCGACGCCGTCCTGTCTTCCGAAGAGATCGATCGCATCCTCAAACATGAGCTTGTGCAAAAGCTCTTCGCTCGAATCATCGAAGAACAGTGTGAAAATTGCAAATCCTTCGAAGTCCCAAGGAACTTTTTCCTCACCCATGAGGATTGGAGTCCTAACAGCGGATTTCAGACCCAATCCTTCAAACTGCGACGCTCGATCATCGTCAGCCACTATGCGGACGAAATCGAAAAGCTCTACCACCAACCACGGGATACCTCAAAAACATCGGCAGGCTGATCGGGTGGGACACCCTACCAGGTCCCGGTGTTAGGCATCGACTTCCAGGGTTCTGCGGGTGGCAAGGCATCGCCCTTCTGCAGAAGTTCGATCGAGATTTCGTCTGGAGATCGGACGAAAGCCATATGACCATCCCGAGGCGGCCTCAGGATGCTCACTCCACCCGTCATCAGTCTCTCGCAAACCGCATAGATGTCGTCAACCAGGAACGCCAGATGCCCGAAGTTTCGGGCCTGGCCGTAGGTATCAGGTACCTCCCAATTATAGGTCAGTTCTATCTCGGGCTCCCCAGGGGCCGTAGCCAAAAAAATGAGCGTGAAACGTCCCGCCTCGCTTGCCTTTCGGCGTGTCTCGACCAGACCCAAAAGATTGCAAAAAAAGTGGAGCGACTGATCGATGTCTCGAATGCGAAGCATAGCATGCAAGTATTTCATAGAGAACTCCTCTGCTGGCGTCGTCGAAGAGGCAACAATACGCAAGGAGCGACGGAGGGAGCAAGTCAGGAATGAAGCGAACCGAAGTGAACCTGCTGGTTCACCTCAGTGTGGCGTACTTATTTGGCTGGCTTAATCATAGCAAAATCGTCCGCAGTAAAGGTGTCGACACTGCTCTCTTCGCGCCCTTGACGGCGATTGAAGAAGCTCTGCTCCACCACGACACTTAAGGCGGGCAACGGGGCAAAAGTAGGGCAGCGATTGTTGCGGTTATTGGATATCACCACCTGAAGGAATACACCATCGACAGAACGCTGATCGATGCGAGCCGTGGTGCGGATGATGTCGCATTCGTCGATTTCGGTCTGCGCATGATCGAGACTGTAGGAGATCGGCTCAGGCATGCGCTGGGCACACATCAAGCCTTCTGGGCAATGAGGCATAACAGGCTGTAGACTCAGCTCGACGACACCCTTCCGGCCGTCCAAGTAAAGGCTGGCACTGCTGTAGCTGTTCGACGACTCCGCATTGAGCTCCGCTCGAATCACGCCTTCGAAGCCAGGCTTTTGGACTTTGCCCATCTGGATTGTGTCCGTCTCAAAAACATCGCGTTGGCTGACTTCACGCTCTTCGAGACGGCTGAAGAACTTCTCTTCGATGATCAACTCCAGATTCGGCAGTGCAATGAAGGTCGGGCAACGATTGAAGCGATTGTCATTCACGATCACCTTGAAGAAAACGCCATCGACTGGACGTTGATCGAAGCTGGCTTGCGTGCGGATGACGCCGCATGGATCGACAGTCGTACGCGCTTTATCGAGAGTATAGACGATCGGCTCCGGCATGACTTGGATGCACATCATACCTTCGGCACAGGGTGGCATCAAGGGCTGGAGGGAAACAGTCAGTTGATTCTTTCTGTTGTTTATTGCGACGCTAGCAGAGATGTAACGCTCCGAGGATGTCGCGTCCAGTTCGGCTGAAAGAGCTTGCTTGTACCGGTAGCTACGCGCTGAAGCACTAGCAGAAATGATAAGACAAAGTCCGAGGAGTATGGGGCGCGTGAATCGAATCATGATGCGCGTTATCCTTTCCAAAGTGTAGACGGCGTTCTAACAAGCTCTTCTGCTTGAAGCCAGGCTTGGCCAGCCAGTCAGAGAGGAATTTTGTTCAGACTGATCAGACCTTGTCAGGGTGTGATCACACTCTCGTGGGTATGTTGATCCAAGCTCATCTTTCCATCTTTCAAATTCTCAGCGATACAATCACTTTCGCATCTTGATCCTGATGAGCAAGAGGAGTTTCGCCAACTGCACTTAGGGTATCGCCCCTCTACAAGCGAAACATCGTTGCATGCGCTCCGTCCCCCATCCCCTCTTCCGTTTGCGCTCGTCCTCGAGCCCCATTTTAGCTCGAAAGGAATGACCAAAGACCCCTATCTATAGGCCCTTTCTGACAAAAAAAGTCCTAAGGGTATCTAGCAAGCCAAGATTTCTTGCTATTGCTTTGTGTACAATGTAATGTAAATGAATGGACCTGGTAGGAAGAAACATTCCCGACGGAGCGAAAGTCCCTAAACCCTGAGTGACACATCGATCACCTGCAAAAGGACCAGACACATGAGTCTCTATCAGTTCAAAGTCAAACGGATCAATGGCCAAGAGACCTCGCTCGAAGAATACCGGGGTCAGGTGCTTCTTATCGTCAATACGGCGAGTGCCTGTGGCTTTACACCTCAATACAAGGGTCTGGAAGAGCTTTATAAGAAGTATAAACACCAAAATTTTCTTGTCCTCGGCTTCCCATGCAACCAATTTGGACAGCAAGAACAGGGCAGCGAACGAGAGATTCTGGACTTTTGTGAAGTTAATTTCGGAGTCACATTTCCACTCTTCAGCAAGGTGGACGTCAAAGGTCCTCAGGCTCATCCTCTCTTTGAGCATCTGGTCCGTGAAAAGCCAGGATTAGGGGGTATCATCGGCCTCAAGGATATCAAATGGAACTTCACTAAGTTTCTCGTCGATCGCTCAGGGCTCGTCGTCAAGCGCTATGCTCCTACCGTCAAGCCCGCAGCGATCGCCAGCGATATTGAAGAATTGCTGCGCAAGACATGACGTAAGCTCTGCTTGTGGTAGGCATCAGAAAGACGCCAACCCCCTAAACCCTCTGAGTGAAGTATTCGACGATTATAAGGATGGGTGTTGCAGCAAGGCCCCCCAGGACTCAAGGGGGCCTTCGTTTTCCATGCATGTTTATTCTGGAATCTCAAAGGCTGGGTGCCTCAAGTCACGAGGCTCGGAGTGGACTATGCAACGGTGCCTCTGGAGTATCACTGGAGCGGCGGTTAGAGAGCTCTTTGCTCAGGCGCTTGATTGTAACGTCGGGCCAGAGCCACTTGACGATCCTCGAGCGACTGCTCTTTCCCGTTGATCCATATCTTCAGAACCACACTGCTTGCCTCAAAAGGATCCTTCGACCAAAGCACGAGGTCCGCGCGCTTACCCGGCTCGATACTGCCCCGATCTTTGAAGCCGAAGACCTTGGCGGGAACAGAGGTAACAGCAGAGAGAGCCGCTTGATAAGGCATGGCATAACTTACAGCCCGACCCGCTTCCTGACGCAGGCGGCCGGCGCGAATGTCGTTCGTACTCAGAATCACATCCACTCCCGCCTCATGCAAAAGCGCGGCTTGGTCGTCACGGACTCGAAGAGCATCGAGGCTGCGCGGCATCTGGTTTGAGGGTGTGAGAATGACGGCAATTTTCGCCGCTGTGAGTTCTTTGGCAGCTAGCCATGCCTCGGGAGCATCACTCAAAACGAGCTGAATCGCTTGCCCACGTCCGGTGAGATCTTTCTTCAGACGAATAGCTGCCTGAACGTCAGCCAGACTCTGCACGCTGAGGACTAAGGGCATTTTCCCTTGGAGCACCTCATTCAAGGCTTCCAAGTGCAAAGGAGACAGGCTGAGTTGATGAGCCAAATCCGACCGATTCCCGCCCGCAGCTTTATAGAGTCTCGCATCTTCGAAGGCCTCACGTAGCTTCAGCCAGAATTGGGCCCGATTCTCCGCCCCTCTGATCGTCCCGTATATCACGGGTGGGACAGGAGTCGTCAGAGCTTCAGCGGTAGCCGAGAGATCGATCGCATGCCCTTGACCGGCTATCAAGCCTCCTGTCGGTTTCACAATAGCTGAGGTGATACCCTGGGCTCGGCTGATCGCCATCCGAAAAGAGTAAGGGTCGAGACCGTCCAGAACACGAAACGCTGGATTGATAGCATCATGCGCCTCATGATCCTGGCCTGCGTCCTCCATTTCGACGACCAACACACCTAGCTGGCTCTGCACCTCGATGAGCCCCGGGCTTAGCGTCCGCCCACCCGCTTTGAGGCGAGGTAAAGACTCAGGGACGGTGGTCGGGTTGATCTCTTTGATCAGTCCTTTATCGACCCATACACTCGCACCCTCTAAGCGTTGGCCCGTACCGGTCTCGAGCCTGACATCCTCGATCAGAAAGCTTTGGTCCAGAGGTGTCGCTGGTGCGACTAGAGGCTTAGCCTCACGCGCGTCAGGCACACCGGGACCCGGCTGTGCTATCTTTTGATTGCCACGATCGGCGAGACCGTAGGTGCGAAGTCCCACTTCGAGATCACTGATCTGGACGCGGGCCTGCTGCCGATCGAAGAGTAGCTCACCCATGATAAAAACTTTTTCGGGCTTTGCATAAGTCGAGAAGGGGTGGGCATCCCAGAGCACGACGTCAGCTAATTTGCCTTCCTCTATCGTCCCCACCCACTGATCGATACCGAGGGCCCAGGCAGGATTTTTCGTGACCCACTGCAGCACCTCTTCGTCGCTGGCATCCAGACCGATCATGCGTCCCGCCTCGCGGGCCTTGACAGCTTCAAGCTGGAGATGTCGAACATCCTCTTCGGAATCCGAATGCACGACCGCTCGAGCTTTGGCTGCATGCAGCAGTGCTATATTCTGCGGGACGCCATCGAAAGCTTCCATCTTAAAGCCCCACCAATCGGTCCAAGTCGAAACGGAAACATCTTCAGCCGCCAGACGATCGCGCAGTTTATATGCCTCAAGTCCGTGATGGAAGGACCGGATCTTGAATCCATAAATTTTCGCCAGATCCAGCATGATCGCCATTTCATCGGAACGATAGCAGTGCACATGGACGAGAATCTCGCCATTCATCGCCTTGACGATCGTATCAAGAGCGTGGTCCCTCTCTGGTGCCTTGCCTTCGCCTTTATCACCGTCCTTTTGCTTCTTGCGATAATTCTCCCAATCCCGCCGATAGTTCACGGCATCCTGAAAGATTTTGCGGAAACCGGCTACGTTGCCCATGCGCGTCGAGGGTCCTGACTTGTTCCCGTAGGTGCGTTTCGGGTTTTCCCCACAGGCCATCTTCAGGCCCTGAGGGGCTCCAGGAAACCGCATGCTGGCGACATCCGTCGCAGGGCGCAGATGCAGAGTCGCGCTCCGCCCTCCAACCAAATTGGCAGAACCCGGAAGAATTTGGATGGTTGTCACGCCTGAGGAGAGAGCCCTCCAGAGAGACGGATCTTGCGGCCAAAAACTATGTTCGGCCCAAACATCCGGTGTCGTGGGCCTGGTTGCTTCGTTGCCATCGGCATGAGCTGAAGCTGCTGGAAGAGGATAAACCCCCATATGGGAATGAGTATCGATGATCCCTGGAGTCAGCACCTTGCCGCGCCCGTCGATCCGTGTGCTTCCTTCGCTTAGCTTAGCGTCAGCCGATCCACTGCCCACCTTGGCAATTTTACCGTCACGCAAAAAAATGTAGCCTTGCTCGATGCTCGTCCCCGTAGCGGTGAGGATCTTCACGTTTTCGATCAGAACAGGAGCGGCGGCTTGCGTCTTGGCTCCAAACGGTGGCAAAAGGGGTTCAGGAATTTCGGCCCCCTCCTTTAAAGACTCTTTTTTTGGGTCTGACTTGGTGCAGGCACCAAAGCCGAGACTGACGAAGAGACTGAGGCATGCGAGCCAGATTTGCGGTTTCACCATGATGGGAGTGTTCCTCGTACGGATGTCGGTCGGCGCAACATCGTGGCAACGTGAACCGAGAGCACCCCATGGGTCGATTTTCTCCCGCGATAGCCAGATATTTCTGGCGAGACAGTAGCAATCATCCCGTCGGAGCTCAAATACATTTCTTAGCCCGAGCTGAAAATCCTCTGTTCGAGGCACTCAAGCGATCCAGGCTCAAACTGTGAACGTCCCGAAATAGCTCATAGGCAACGTGACGTAAAAATCCTCGGCTCCTCATGGACACCTTGACCACTAAGGGCTTCCGAACTTTATGCACTGCGTGTGTGGCTCAAAAAGTCTGGGAACGCTTCGGAGACCCACACGCTTGGGGGTAGCGATGTCTTTCCGTAGTGTCAAGCAGTCTAGGCTTGGATCGGTGATCATGCGCCAACGAGTAAGGGGCGACATTGCACCTGAACGTTCCGGAGTCCCACACGCTTTGGGGGTAGCGATGTCTTTCCGTGGTGTCAAGCAGTCTAGGCTTGGATCGGTGATCATGCGCCAACGAGTAAGGGGCGACATTGCACCTGAACGTTCCGGAGTCCCACACGCTTTGGGGGTAGCGATGTCTTTCCGTAGTGTCAAGCAGTCTAGGCTTGAATCGGTGATCATGCGCCAACGAGTAAGGGACGACATTGCACCTGAACGTTTCGGAGACCCACACGCTTGGGGGTAGCGATGTCTTTCCGTGGTGTCAAGCAGTCTAGGCTTGGATCGGTGATCATGCGCCAACGAGTAAG
>Ga0068877_10000450_pt1 | contig 35641 bp, 31 predicted proteins | sample NOAtaG_FD_66437 | JGI IMG/M metagenome (GOLD analysis project Ga0068877, IMG submission 66437) | Freshwater lake microbial communities from Lake Erie, under a cyanobacterial bloom - NOAA_Erie_Diel6S_1000h metaG | ecosystem: Environmental > Aquatic > Freshwater > Lake | place: USA: Ohio, Lake...
TTAGCGGAGTACAGCGCTTTAAAAAGGCGGCAAGCGAGGCGCTTGGGGAGATAGTAATCACGAAAGCGGCATAATATCAGGAGTTGCGGACTTCAGGGTGAAATCGGTGCAATCGCTGAGCAGTTATAGTCCCGCATAGAGCAGGGATGCAAAGTATCGATCGAGTTAGCTCCGCTTTAGAAATCCTGGCTACCATGTCTTTGTAGACACCGAATAACCTTTCAATGATATCACTTGTGACCAAAAGTCCACTCTGTCCTATGGAAAGCCTCTTTTGTATCGCTAGCATACAAGGCAAATTCCTGCCTATCTCAACCATCACACGAAACAGCTAAATTGTCTGGGCCTACATGTAATCCTCCCTGAAGTTAAACACCTTTCAGGTCGAAATTAGCAAGCCCATGCTCTGAATTAAACCCGCCTCATTTTGTTGCGCTTACAGCAGAATGGGAGATTGATATGACTGACATCCATGGTCAGTGCGTGTTCACCATGTTTTTACAAATGAGGTCCAAGATTCATAAATCTTTGAGACTGCTAAACTCCCAGGCGTCGTGCTTGATCGCTTTTTACTCGAGGAAGCGATACTTAGCCCGCGCTTTATCTCCAGAACGAGTCAATTCTTTAAGCTCTACCCCCTCATTGAGATCTCGAGAAGCCGTCGCGCTCGATATACTTTTTAAGACGGTCATATACTCCTTGCGCGAAAACCACTTTCCTTGAAGTGACTGTCGGGCAGTTTTTCGCCGATGAAGTGAGGAGGTGGGGCCAGGTTGAAAGGTGTTCCAAACTTCTGTCAATGACTCCAGAAGTGCCGACAGTGAGAATTCAATAAACTTCGTACTCTCTCCAGCCTGATCAGATGCACTGAGTGCACTGTAATACTCTTTTTGGCGTTTTCTAATCACGGACTCGAAGGGTACAAGTGCAAATAGAGGATGCTCTTTGATAAGAATCAGATGTTGCCAAAATCTACCCATTCGACCGTTTCCGTCTGCAAAAGGATGAATAAACTCAATTTCGTAGTGAGCGATGCTTGCTACTATCGTTCGTGGGATCGATTTTGTGTCTTTTATGTAACGAAAAAGGTTTTGCATCAGCTTTGGGACGAGGTTTGCTTTAGGAGCAACATGGGCAACTTTATCTCCTTTGATGATGCCGACATTGCCTTTCCTAAACTTTCCTGCGTTATCTAGGAGCTTGTCCATCAGAACTTTGTGTGCTCGCAGAAAGTCCCGTTCTGAAGAAGGGGAAAGCTTGCTGGCCATTTCATAAAGCCTATTGGCATTTTGAATCTCCAATACATCCTTCAGCGGTGCAATAACAGCTTCGCCAGCGATGACTGTCTTAACCTGTTCCAGGCTAAGCGAGTTCCCCTCAATACCACAACTCGCATGGAGTGTGAGTATTCGATGACCCCGACGAAGCTCCGGTAGAATAGGACGACTTTCCAACCCTTCAAGGCGACCGAGCAAACGCTGAATCTCACCGGCTATGGAGAGTATCTGAGGAGTAATTTGAAAGGGAGGGTCTGATGACATGCAGTTTTGCCCCTGAAGTGATAGTATCATATGATACTATCACTGGTTTGGAGTATCGCACAATAATCGAAGTTGGACTTGCAGGGGCGATCAGGCGGTAACGCTGTATGTCGAATTAAAAACCTTCCCGACCCCACGTAAATTAGCTCAAAATGAAATACGCTCAAGAAATATTTAATTCCGATATCTGAGCAGATTCGGAAGTTCAACCTCCAAGTCTTAACACGTTTATCCAAGGCAGTGTTCAAACCCCAGGCCCAGGCGGAGCCTTGACTCAAAGGCCCAAGCTCATGTATCTACTTGCCACGGCCCAGTTCTCCGCCCTTTCACGGCGGCGACGGGGGGTCGAATCCCCCTGGAGACGCCATCTCTTCTCTTTGTAAAGTCCGAAAATCTCTAGCGTTTCTCGCCTGAGCTTGAAGCACAAGAGCCAGCATCGTCCGTTGTTCTGGGCCTTGACCGAGCCATCTTCTGGGCCATACTTCTCACATAGCCCAAATCCCCGAGACTTTTTCCAAGTCCCGCGACGCATTCCCATTACCAGCGCCCTTTGGCGGTCTGAAATGGACGAGGGCCACCTTGCGTCTAAATTCTGGGCTTCATCTACCCCTTTGTGATCATCCTTTTTATCGCGGATCAGGCGATTTGAATTATAACCTTCGGTGCAGATGTGGGCCGCAAGGCTAGCATCTTTGACAAGAGGTTGCCGTAATGTCCGTAGTGGGTGCGATAGATATAGATGGTGGAGCGCGGGTCATCCTCTACAGTGCATCCATGGACGTGACTGACGAAGATTCCGTCCTTTGGCTTCTTCGGATCATTCTTGTATGGAAAGCTGCGGCCGAGCTTTTCCGCGTCACGCTTGACGAGGGGATCCAGCTTATCATCTTTATCTTGCAGGCCTCGTGCTGCATTGAGTTCCATTTCAACGCAGCGTGTATAGGAGTCGTCACCCGCGAGGACAATGGCTTTCGAAGCCAGCTCGGTCACCAGCCAAAGATAGACGTGCACGAGTTTTTGTGCGGCAGTCTTGAAGTGGCGGCAGATCGAGCCAGTGCTGAAGATGCCGAAGGCTGAATACATGGCCATTTGCAGGCGCGTGAAGGGTATAACCGCTTCAATCACAAGGCAGATCAGAAGCGCAAGTGATGACCAGGTGATCTTACTTCTTTCCGGTCCAAGGTCGGAAAGATCCGCCCGAACCGACTTTCCTGAGTGAAGATCCGTGAGGGTCTCGACACGGATCTTCCGCTCTTTCACGATAATTTCTGTTTCAAAACGGGTGATGAGATCATAGCTCGAATGCAGGCTCGCGCCTGGCCCAAAGCTGCTACGGTCAGCCCGTATAATTTTCTCGGAAACAATGCGAGTTGCAAGGGAGCTTGCCGTCAAATCTTCGCAGGCTTTATTCTTATTGTGAGGTTTACCATCCTTCGACTCGACTGCAATTAAGGCAGTGGGTGGCGCTGGCTCAGTAGATTCCGATTCAGATTTTTTTGTCGAGACAAGGCGTTCCTTAATGATAGCCTCAATGTCGGCGAGATTGTCAGAGCCTGGACCGAGAGCCTTTAGCTCTTTCAGAAGACTCTGGTAGCGTCGCAGCTTCTTAGATGCAGCTTCCTCTGAATTTCGAGGGGAATCAGGGCTGGCGGAGGATGGCCCTTGGGACGGATTCCCCTGATTGTTTTGCGAGTGAATTGCTCCCACGCTCAGATTTGGGAATAATTCCCGTTTGCTGTCGCAGATACTTGAGAAGATTTTTTTGTGACAGCTCCTGGGTCATCAAGTCGCGAAGTCTTGTCGCTGCTCTAACAGCAACATCAAATTGAGGCGAGGAATCAGCGTTGGCTTTAGCCCACTGCTCAAGACCATAAAGTTCTTCAATCGTAACTGAAATACTCATGTTCAGACCCTCTTCCCTGATGATCTGCCATGAGGTTACTGATCCCGCTCCAAAGGTCAATCAGGATTCCTGACAAAAGGTTTAACACGTTTGTGTACAGTGAACGCAGAGCCCTCAATGAGCATACCCAGCTTTGCGCTTGTTATCGAAGTGCTGCAGGGTTCAGAGGTGAAATCAATCAGGGTCTTCATCGCAGATTTGTGGAAAATTTTGTAGGAAACCCATAGCCCAGTGGGGTCAGAATGAATGATTTTTACTTTGCGCTTGTCACCACCGATAAAAAAAAGGGCCTCACCCTCAAGTGGTTCAAGGCCAAGGCTGTAAGCCTCGGCCAGAAGACTCCAGTGCCCCTTACGAAAATCTACCCGGCAACGCGCAAGCCATATGCTACGGATACTGGCCAGGGACATCATAATGCGGCCCTGACTTTTTGCGGGATTCCGGCACTGATTGAGGCTTCATCTAGCTCCAACCATGCTCTTTCGTCTATATAGAGCCTGAACTTATTGCCATTCAAAGGTGTTGTATCATCGACAGATATCTTTTGAAATTTCTTTGACACCGACTGATCTTTCCAGGAGTCAAGAGTCATTACGGACATTCCCGTGGCGCGACTAAGTGAGCTGATGCTGACACCACTCTGAATCATCATCGAAAGGCGGCTCTTCACAGGTTCTGGGAAACGACGCCCACGACCACCGTAGTCTTGGAACAGCCTTTCAAGTTCAGTGACCAATTCGTTCGTCATAAAAATAGCTCCATTCTGTTGATGATGACAGAATAGAGGTTAGGCAGGTTCTTTGCCCGCAGCCCGAGATAGAACGCTTACAAAGTAGCATTGGTTTGCTCGGAGAAGTCTGGAAAGACAGAAAAACGATTTTATGCTTGCTGTCGACAGGAATTGATGCGGGTGTTTTGAATCGTGCGTATTCCAAACGTTGGCAGGTGGAGCTTTTTCATCGCGCAACGAAAAATCAGTTCGGCCTTCGTGATGCAGGTGTCGAAGACTTTGATGCTTTGACGGCACATATCCACTGGGTATACTGTGCTTATCTCTTGCTTCACGAACTCGAGGTTCCTGATGCGGAAAGCCTGACGGAAAAGCAAAGAAGGCTCACACACCTTGTTAACAAAGGACCTTGGGAGGATCGCTTGTCTAAAATCATAGCCGCCAAGACTCAGTGCGGAGGACGCAAAAGACAGGAAATCCTGCTGAGAATGGCTCTACAGCATGCCGTTGCTTTGTAGGCATTGGGGATCAAGCGATTCCTGGGTAGGCGAGATTTTCGCGCATAATGCGAGTTAAAGAGAACCGCAATAGCAAATGGCGCAGGAGATATCCGGAGTGTTTTTGCAAAATATGCGACGGGTGCAGCATCTGAAAAACTGATTAACATAGGATCTAGCTTTGCTTCATCTGCTGAAAGCAAGGCAATGAGTGCTGCAATAGAATCAGAAATTGTAAAGGACTATGCTACTGGCTGAAAGCTTTGCTAAAGAGCATGGAAAATTTAAGTAAGAAATGACTCCAGGCGGTAACTGGTTAGATAGTCAAAAACTTTTTGAACCCAGAAGTCCGCTGACTGAAGCTCCTCAAGATAACGGACACCTAGAATGTATAATGGGTAGATGCCCCAGACATCGAGGCGCTAAGTAGCCGAAAAGAAAAAGCAGAAACGGTATGCCAAAGAGTTTAAAGTCGAGGCTGTGAAGCTAGTAGTTGAGAAGGGAATGAAGGTCTCTGAGGTAGCAAAGGACCTCGGGATACTCCAACCAGCTCTGGGCTCATGGGTCAAAGAGCCCCAGCAAGGCTGCCACAATACTAGACCTGGGAATACCAACTTGCAGAGTCAAGACGAGAAGATCAGGCAGCTCGAACAGCAGGTAAAGCGCCTTACGATGAAGCGCGAGAGCTTAAAAAAGGCAATGGCATACTTTGTGGAGATCCCGAAGTAAAGTATGCCTTCATTCGCGACCATCGGGACCAAATGTCGAGTTTTACTATAACAGACAGCGAAGCCATTCAGATCTTGGCTTTGTGAGCCCGAAGTGCTATGAGCAGCGACTGTTTGCAAAATGTGGTCAACTCGCTGTCCGTTTTTTCGCAGGAACATCATCATCAAGAAGACGAATTCCGCATACTTTCGGTCTTCATAGCCCTCATACGCTCCTGTATAGACAGTCGCCTCTTATCTTTCTGGCTATTCTGCGGCAAAGGATCCTCGGTGGAAACAAAAATCTCCTCGATGAAATCTTGTTCGAAAGGCGTATGGGGCGCGAGCTCACGGGACTCTTGCACAAGCCTTTCAAGGCGATCCCTCAAACCCAAAGTTCGCTTGCTCGGTGGCGCAGCGCTAGACTCGGCCGCGGGGTGGTCGATATCATCTGCCTGCTGATCCCAGCCGATATCATCAGAAGACGATGACCAATCTTCTCGAACATACTCGAACTCTCGCTGCGGTTCTGCTGGCGCTACATGCTCCTGCTCGAGAGGCTCAGGCGAAGGTAGAGGTGCTGAGATCTCGGGCATCACCTGCGGTGCCTGCACGATCTGAATATTCCAGCCTGTAGCCTGCTCGAGATGCCAGGCGAGATAGGGTGATGTCTGAACATCCGTCCCATCGGTGAGCGTGAGGGTCAGCAGACCGTCATGCAGACGAATCTCTGCAGATGCGATTCCTGCTTCCCGCGCGATTTTTGCTGCCAGTTCTTCACAAGGCACAGCATCCAGAACGGCTCCCTTCTCGAGCCGCTCGTAACGAACCATAGGCATACCATCAATGCCTGCAAACACCAGACGGGGATCCAGCCCCATCAGGATCTCTTGAGTTTCGTGCAGAGACAGCGCATGACGAAGCCTCAGAAAAGCGGATGGATCGGCCACACGGATTCTGGCGATAGCGGCAGCCTCGCGCAGTGGATCCTTGCCGGAACCTCGCCAGGATCGTTTTAATCCAGCTGCTTCAAAGGCATTGTATTGCAGCTGCTGCCGCTGGCGATCAACGATATCAATAACAGTACAGACTCGCTTCCCAGGATGACTTCGGAGACCTCTCCCGAGACACTGACTATAAACTAGCGGTGATGTGGTCGGACGGGCGAGTAGCACACACTCGATAGAAGGATCATCAAAACCCTCCGTGAGCACCCCGAAATTGCTCAAAAAACGAAGAGTTCCCGAACGAAACTGCTCGATCAGCTGGCTACGATCTGGAGTTTCACCCGAGATAAATGCAGAGGGGATACCACGAGCAGCAAAGTCACCCGCTAAGTCCTTGGCATGCTCGACAGAGGCACAGAACGCGATCGTTTTCTGGCCCTGGGCCTTTTCCAGACAGGCCCTCACTGTCAGTTCGCGAACCTCAGAACTATTCATGATTTTGGCTAGGAAGCTCGCCTGGAACTCGCCGCTGGCGTCAAGCGATAGGCTACCGAGGCCAAGTGAAGCCTCAATCGTGTAGTAAGCCATCGGCACCAGATACCCCTGCTCCTGCAATTCCCCCAAGGAGATCTCGAAGGCTGTTTCCCTAAACAACTCACCGACACAGCGGCCATCACTTCGCCGAGGCGTCGCAGTCAAACCAAGCAGGAGCGTCTGCGCACAACTTCCAAAGTGACTGATGACATCCATCCAAGTCTTGGCATAGGCATGATGGCACTCATCGACAATCAGGGCACCGAATCCGGCTGCAGGATACTCATCTAGGCGTCCAGCTAAGGTTTGCACAGAGGCGACTACGACCTGTGCTGCAGCTTCGGCCTTCCGTTCCGCCTGCTCGATGCTCACGCGCTGCGCTCCGATCTGTCGGGCGATTGTCTCGGCCGTCTGATCGATGATTTCGCGACGATGGGCTAGGAAGAGGATCCGCTGCTGACCCAAAAGCCCTAAGAGCTCTTCGATGATCAAGGCCGATATCACTGTCTTGCCGGCGCCCGTGGGCAGTCTCAGCAAGAGTTGCCGCTTGCCGGACCGGTAGCCTTCGATCACGGAACAGACGGCTGCTTTCTGGTAGTTTCTAGGCTTAAATGACATATCTGATCCGCAGTCTTGATCTCGCTTCTCCGGCCTTGCCGCCCCTGAAGGTTCGCCCTGACCGTAACTCCTTCGCCCCACTCTAGCGGACTCAGCCGGCTATAGCCATCTCCTTCTCGCGTCATCAACGTGTCTTCGAGTCGAAGCGTCATGAGCAGACGAAAAAAATGTATGCGTTTGACGGCAAAGCTACCAGGCATCGAGCGTAGCATAACGATCCAAATCGAAGAACTGGAGTGCTCGCACAGCCAGGGATCCTTATTGAGATCGATCCTCGCCGGCTAGGCATCGCGATAAACCTCTTCCATCAAAAAGGAACAGCCACATCGTTTTTATACTAAAGAGACCCGTGCCCCTCCGGACCACTACTCTCGACGCAATCTCCGGAAGGAGTCTGTCATGATAAGAGGGAAATTGGTGGTGTTGATCATGATAACCGAGCCGGTTAGTCAATCGATTCAATAGCCTTTGGTCCCAGACAATTCCATAGCCTTCTTGCACACCAAAATGCTGAAGATAATTGAGGAACATGATAGTACAGATAAAAACGAGTTGCCAGAGTAGCAAGGCTGTTAACCCCTCGAGGCCAAAGGCAGCAAGAGCGAGCCATCTGAGCAGAACGCGCATACATTCATCAGCAGCAGCGAGAGATCCACGTTTGTTTGCCTTCATACCCAGCAGGGATAGAAAGGGCACAAGTTGAAGCAAAAAAGGCCGTAATGCTTTCCCCAGCAGATACTTCCATCCTAAGATCGCATGCCCACGCGCGTCCGTTGTCTTCGACCAATCGCCCGGACCATTATTAAAGCGGTGGTGATTGGCATGATGGGCGCAATAGAGAACCCAACTCAAACCAACCATCGCACTGTAAGCGATACCAATAAGGTGATAAACAAACGCACTCTTTGAGTAGGCATGGTAGTGTCTATGCAACTGAGCATAAATCAGAAGTGCTGCTACATAGGTTAGGGGCAAAGCCCAGAGGCTAGCTAGAAAAAAATGAGAACCTGCAGAACACCACGACCCAAGCAGGACATAGGATAAGCCAAGGACCAGAAGATCCTTCTTAAGTTCGACCCTACCGAATTTTCCTGAACTGCACTGCGACATTTCCATATGCATCTTCCATTCCAAAGACCTATTGTCATTGCTTCACAGCTGCATCGAGCAATCGATTGACCTGACCGGGGGTATCAGTCAGCTCTTATCCCAGGCAAAGGATTAAGCGGCTTGCTACTTTCACTTTTCTACAAACCTTAAGTGCAACCAACACACTCTTAGCAGCAGAGTCATCCTGCTCAACTCCCGACTTGAACAAGGCTTGGTTTATTGTAGAGAAGGACTTTCTGGATGAATGGGATATCATCTCATCTCGAGTGTCGAGAAGTACTGAAAGTCAGTCGCCTGATCGCGACAGAGTCTGAAGCTATCATCCAGTTTCCGCAGCAAGTGGATCGATCTTGCGCTAGGGTATCGGCGTTCGGAGAACAAGAAAAGGGCTTCCTTCCTCGACAATGATGACTAACAGCATCACTCTAGTCTCCACCCGTCAAAACCCAAAGTACGTCGTCGCGCAGGAAGGGCTTGCTATAAGTATTTCTATGTTGTAATAAAACTACATATCGATTAGGCAGTCGTTTCGGCACTTCTAACCTCGCCAGCGAGGCCAATCACCCTTGAGCTAGGCCCCAAGGGATCCATAACCCGCTCATAGCAGGAGATACTTGATGAGATCTTTAACTTTACTTTTCAGTGTGTTAGCAGCATTCTCTACCAGCTCAATCCTAGCGCAGACCGCGCAACCGATCATCCTGAAAAGCCAGGAACAGATCGAGATCAACTTGACCTACTCGACCGCGACTGAAAATCCAAATTCGTCAGGCGGACAGACTAAACGTGTAAATTTCCTACGAATTGATCTCTATAACGGGATCGCTCAGGATCTGGAATCGGACGGCCAAGCCGTAATTTTGACAAAGTGTGTTCTGAGTGCAACTGGAGCTTCCTACGAGTTCCCAGCTTGGATCGTTGACCTCAAACCTCGCGCGACTCCAGGTAGCTCCGCCGTATTTTTGAGCGGAAAAATCGAGTACGCAGCACTCGATCAACAGCCGATCGTCTCGACCTCCAGCATGCGCTATCCTTCCTACTGCCGAAACGAAATTGCGGTCGTGATCAACGGTCAGTGGCTGGTCGACCCGATCAATGGCACCCACAACTTCCAAGTTAACTTTGCTGACTGAGGATGAGCGAGTGGTCCAGCGCGACGACGGGCGGACCACCGCGTATTCACGTCTCCCATGGGCCGGACTGCAACATGCTGTCTAGCCTCTCGGTTTTGTGCCTTCTCAAGCTACGACGTTCATAGAGAGTTCATCTGAGTCCGCTCTCCATGTGGCGGGGCTCGGATTGGGCGCGACGCAGTCACAGCCTCACTAAGAGCGTATAGGAGCGTGGTGGCAGAGATATCGACAAACTCGATCCTTCTGCTCGCACATTAGCCCCGCTCCGCAGTTCACGATAGTTTCCTGCTTGAAAACGTTCGTCAGAAAATTGCCCCTGAAAAGGTTCCAGACATTTGTTGATCCCGAAGATACCTTTGCCATCCCGTGCAACTAGGATACGGCAGGCATCCGCATAAAGAACCTTCGACAAGGTACCATGCACGTGATTATGAAAATAAATCATCCGTGCGAGGTCTGCAGAGCGATGGGCAAAGGCCCAGCGATCGTCCCGTAGGCCAGCTCCCCCCCTTGTTCCGAGATCCGAGTAAACGTAGGGCACACCCTCGGAACGACCCAAAATAAAGGCATAAGCTAGCTTTTCATCCGTGGGATCCATGATCATAAAACGGAAGCCATCATTGTTGGGGATGTCGTGATTGATGACAAATGTCACAGCTCGGTCCCAGGCTAAGGCTTTCCGCTGATTCACGAGATCGGGGCTCACTAGCTCCGAGAGATTGGCGCCGAAGGAGAAGGCTCTTTGAATTGTGCTGCGCAGGGGGAAGTCATAGAGGCTCATCGGGTAAGCCTGGAGATAGGGACTGATATCACGATCAAAAGTGGCATTGTCAGCGATGATTTCACCGAAGATAAAGCGATCGCCGACGATGTCTTTACGCAGCAACTGTGAGAAATAACTAGGCTCCATATGCTTCACAGCATCCAGGCGGAAGCCGTCGACCCCAAGACCGACCAGATACCGCAGGAAATCCTGTTGCACCTGCAGCACGCGGGGAGAATTCTGGTCCAGATCGGGTAGACCGCTATCCCCTGCCCCCCCGCAGAGACGGCCTTTACGGACCTGATACACATCATTGTAGTCGGAGATGCAAAAGGCTGGTTGATAGTCTTGGGCAGAAAACAGGGGACCGAGGGTGCGATTGAGGACCTCAGCCGAAGCGGGCAGAGGTGAACGCTCATTCGCTGTGTGGTTGAAGACTATATCGACTATGATACGAATTCCATTCCGTTTCGCGGCATCGATCATGCGCTTAAATGCGGCTTCATCGCCCAGAGGTCCCTCAATTTTTCGATAATCGACTGGCTGATAACGGCCCCACCATTGATCCGAATCGATTGTTAGATTCGGCGGCGACACATGAATCTGTGCATAGCCCATCCTCGCAAGCAAGGGCATTTCATTCGTGATGCGATCGAAAGGCCAATTGAATAGCTGTACAACGACGTCGGTAGGTTTTTGAGGGGGCAAATCGGCAAGAAATCCGAGATTTTGGGCCGTTTGGCGCCTGCTCTTAAGCTCGGAGTCTGGCCCCTTAGTGGCAGGCCCGCAAGCGGTCAAGCAGGACCATAAGGCGACAAACGAGATAACGGTAGCACGGAATCTTTTCATGTTTCACTCCACAGCAACAAGGGATCACAGCTCAGCACAACAGCGATGACGGATGTCACCCTTGCTTGAAAAATTAACAACTCTTCAGGATCCTTTATGCACCAGGATTGTTCGTCCCCACGATTGGGGGTACTCACTCGAAAGACTGAATTCATGCATGAGCAACTTTCCCATGACACTCTCGACACGGCTAAATCCCATCAGAGAGGAACGGAACTATCGCACGAGGAGACAAAAAGACCGCGAGACACCAGAGTTCGAGATAGCGTGAGTCCGACCAGGTTATTTTCGTCTATCAACGCTGCTTGGGAACACTGGAAGCCTAATATTTTATGGCTCTTGATCAAGTCTTATGCTTGGCGTTGTTCGTCCGTGGATTCGCTTTCACTGAAGGAGGCTCCCCAAACTCCCGGCTAAACGCTTGTGAAAATGAAGAGACCTCGGCGTAGCCAACATAAGACGCAACGTCCGAGACTCGGAAACGTCCCGTCCTGAGCAAGAGGCGGGCATCCTGCAGCCTTCGGGTCCAGATGTGCTTCATGGGGGTGACTCCGAGTTCGTTCCGAAACATCCGTAGCAGACTGGATTCACTCATTGCGGCTTTTTTACAAAGAATCTCTAGGGACATCGATGTATGCAGATGCTTCTCAATATGAAGTAAGATTCTTTGCAAGGGAGGCGATAGCTCATGCTTCCGAGGAGACTCAGATGCCTCATTCGTCTGCATCTCTCGGTACTTGTAAACAGCTTCTTTGATCAACTCCCGTCTGCAAAACATACTGGCAAAAGAGGCCGGCATTCCTGCCGTGATTCTTTCGAAAATGGCTCGATGACATAATTCGGAGATCCATACTGTATTGGGGAGCACCCGTAAGGTCTTTAAGACAGAGCGGACATCTGCTTGCCGTAGATGATAGTCTTTCTGGCAATGGACTAGATCATCCGCAGTGAAGTCAAGCACAGCAAACTTAAGCAGGAGCGTCTCCGGTTTGAGCTCAAACAGGCTATCTCCTGGAAGTAGGACCCACTGCTGATGAGAGACAATTGCTTGGTTTTCAGCAGCGACCGTACGGGAACCGAGCTGACGAATTTTGATCCGGCACTGCCCAGCCTCAAGAAGGAACATAGCCCCCGGATGCTGCTGCTTCCACGAGAAACTTTCCGTTAAACTAACGAACTTCAACAAAAAAGGCGGGACCGAATTCAGCTCGTCACACTCCTGGTAGTAGGAGCATCCAAATCCTGGAACCAAGAATGAAGTTTCCTTGTTGAGCATCGCTTTCATCTCCTCAATATCCATCATGATAACGTAGAAGAAATAAATTTTAAAAGACTTTCCGAATCCGATCAGATGATCGTCTTCCTAGGTGCCATCACTGGAAGCATATCCCGGTTTTTTCCAGGGTGTGCATGGGCCTGACGGTTTGACTAAAGACAACGGAGGTTCCCCACATTCTCATGGTCCCTGTGAGATGCTAAAACACATGGTCTCGCACGAGTGACCCGACATACCCGATGAAGCGCTCAGAAATGGCCCTGAGGCTAGACGCATCAAGTTCCGAAGCTCTGGTTGGACATCTGGTCGATGAGGAGCTGAGAGTTTTTATGCAACGATGACCTTGGGGGCTATCTTTGGGCGCGCACGAGGCAATCACGCAGAGGGATCATTCGAGACGCATGAGCTTCAATGGAGGAATCGATATGATGACAAGATGGGGTGCGACTTTTTTTGCTTTTTTGATGCTGAATGATTCAAGCTACGCTGAACAGGGTATCGCCTATGAAAACATTCTTACATGTGAGAACGAGGACACCAATATTCGCTTCGACCGCTACTTTGTTTATGCCCAGGATAGCGTGGCTCAGCGGACCCAGATAGTTGTGCAGGGGGACCTCGTGCACAAGCTGAGTCAGGCAGGACTAGGACCGACGAAGCCGTCCGGAGTTAATGGAGAGTTCATCATCGATCGCTTGCAATTGAGCCTCCCCTCCGATGGCGCGTATGGAAATGGTTTGTTCTTGGTCATTCATCCCGATGGTCAATGGGGTGAGGGCATGCGCGTGAGTCTGAACAGCGATCAAGATGCGATCACGATAGCATATCGAGGTGTCAGCGTCTCTCAAGATGGACTCGTCTGCAGCCGACCTCAAAAGCCCCTGTAATGCGAGCTATGAGGTCCCACGACCTCCAAGTGGACTGGGGGTCCGTGGGGACCTGAGACTTCTTGAGATCGCCGCCTGTGGGCCATGAGCCGAACTAGCCCGCTTTGCTCACCCGAGAGCAATGCGGGTCAGACTCAAGATCCCTTAGCTCGCATGATGGATGTGGAACTTTCGATATACCCGAACGAAGGAGAGTAATTGTGTCGTCACACGGAAAACCCAAAGCAATCGACGTCCGAACCAAGAGAACCAGCCTGAGAATCGGATTAAAAACTCGACTGACTTTTATGATCATGGGCATCCACATCCTGACAAGCCAGGCTCTTGCCAAAAGTAACGAGGACTGGCTCGATCGTATCATCTACTTCGCGCTCGTCGATCGCTTCGCGAACGGCCGCACAGACAACGATCGCGCATATGGTGATCCCGTATGCAATCGAGCTAACGACCCGCATGCTTACCAAGGTGGAGACCTTGATGGACTCCGACAGCGACTCCCTGCCATCCGCACATTAGGCGCGAACGCTCTGTGGTTGACCCCACTTTACAAGGGAGTACCTGGTAAGGCTGGCGCGAACTGTGGGTTTCCTGGGTACTGGGCGGCTTTTTCCGAACCTTATGAGCTTGAACTTGATCCACGCTTTGGTACCGCGTCGGAGTTTGATGCGGTGATTGCAGGGGCACACGGGAGCGATATCCGCGTGATTCTGGATATGGTGGTCAACCATAGTGGTTACGGAGCACCTCTACTCAAACAGCGCCCTCAGTGGTTTCACGAACCCTGGAACTGTAGCAAGCTCGGACCTCCCGATATCTTCTGTCCTCTGGCTGGACTGCCGGACTTCAATCAAAGACATCCTGATGCCGCGTCTTATCTCCTGGAGGTTCACAAACAATGGACCGAGCGCTTCGCTTTGGATGGAATTCGCATGGACACGGTGAAGCACGTCGAACCTCAGTATTTTCGTGACTGGATTCAGGGTATGCGACAGTCGAAGGCGGAGCTGTTTATCTTTGGTGAACTACTCGACGAGGGCTCTTACTCGGCTTTTGATCCTTACTTGGAGGCTGGATTTGAAGGACTCTTTAACTTTCCCCTCAGACGCTCACTCATTGATACATTTGCCAAAGGCGCCTCTGTGGACGTGGTGGCATCGCGTGTCCGCGAGATGCTCAGACTGTTTGGACAGGAGCAGAGCCGTTGGCTTGTGACGCTGCTGGACAACCATGATGTTCCACGCTTTATGGAAGAGTTTCCCAAAAACTGGACAGCTGAGCACGTGCACCAACGGTACAAGCTTGCCTTGACAGCTTTGCTTACACTACCCGGAATTCCCCAACTGACTTACGGCAACGAGGTCGGCATGTATGGTGGCACGGACCCAGACAACCGTCGCATGATGCCTGATTGGGCCTTCGAGCCAGACTTCCATGAGGCCGATCGACCCGGCTTCGTCAAGAAACCAGGAGTGATCTGGGCTCATCTTCAACGTCTCATTGCGATTCGTCGCGCATACCCGGCCCTGAGCCGCAGCGACTTTGATGAGATTTGGAGGCAAAGCCATCCCAAGTCACCGAATGTATGGGCTTACGTGCGGACAGGTTCCCGAGGATTGGACACTTCGACAGTTGAAGCTGATCGGACACATGCGCCCGTCTTGGTTATCATCAATAATGGCGATGCATCATCAGGTCCATTGAGCTTGCCATTGAGAGGACACTTTAAGGACGGTGACCATCTGCAGGTGATCCCCTTAGGTTTTGATGCAAGAACCGGTCAATTGCTCAGTTCATCAACACGCTACACTGTACGCAACGGACGCATTGATCTCGAGCTTCCAGGTCGCGAGGCACTGCTCTTGACCATAGCATCTCCTCAGCAGTGACCCCCTCTGCCTTGACAGGCAGTCCCGAGACAAGGTGTATTAAGTTGCGTCTAGCCTGAGAGGCTGGTTGAAGCGTTCAGACATGAAACAGAGGATTCCAGACCAAAAGCCCCGATTGGACTTTTACGCGAGGGTTACTATGCAAGGAGACGAGAGAACATGAAAGCAGAGCAAGGTGGCATTCTTATCTTTGGGTCGGGTGGAACTCTGGGACGTCGTATGCTGCAGCATCTCGATCATCTCGGCCTAAGGCATCAGGTGCATCTCTGGGACCGACAAAAACAGGATCTACTGACAGCAGACGACCGTCTTCCGAACTTCGATCTAGCAATACGACCCGTCTTAGAACTGCTGCGTCCCCGGCTGGTATTCAACTTTGCTATTGCCGGACATGGCACTGCACGTGAGACTCAAGGGATCAACGTAGATCTCCCTGTCTGGCTAGCACAGACGAGTCAGGAACTTGGGTTTCGCTTGCTGCACACAAGTTCTGTCATGGTCTTTGACGGAAACCGGGCTGGGCCACACTCCGTGCTTTCCCCAGCAACTGCTTCCGAAGGCTACGGTCTACAGAAGCGTCTAGCTGATGAAAACATGTTGGCTGCGGTCAGTCCACACAATACGAGCGTAACAATCGCCAGGATCGGTTGGCAAATTGATTCGTGCCCGTACAGCAATACGATGCGACGCTATCTCGAGGAAGAGGCCCGTCGCAACGCAGGACGCATCCGCGCCAGCTCCTTGTGGATACCCTCCTGTTCCAGACTCGAGCACACCATCGATAGTCTCTGGGGGCTAGCCCACAGCGATCCAGGTCTCTACCACATCGAAGGCAACCGCGACATGAGCTTTGCTGATATTGCGACTCGCTTGCGGGCGGAGTACTCAGCCTGGCACTGGAACATCGAAAGAACCACGGACCTCAACGTCATTCAGAGGATGCTGGATGATCGAGTTTCACTGCCTCCTCTGTTCTTGGACAGTGAGACCACACAAGTGATCCAACGCCCCGCATGTGACCATCAGCCGCGGGCATTGGATCAAGAAGGGTCGCGAACAGAGGGTCGTTCCAAGAACTAACACACCAAAACAGGTGGGCCCTGAGGAAGCCTTTTAGCAAGAAAAACGGCAAGATCGAAGGCCACAAGCAGATCGCTCATGCAAGGCCTTTAGCATTCACAAGAATGATTGCTCCTATTGCAACAATCAATTTAAAAAATATAGAAATTTGCCGTAAAGTCTGGAACGGTTGGGACACAAGCCTTACCGGACACTGAGTCGCTGCCACCGTCGCGGCAGGACAGGACGATGTTTGTTTCATTAGAGGAAGTTGTATGCGTTCTATTTCTCTGTTGCTTCTGTTCGTTCTTGGTTGTGGTTCCCCACAGGCTACCAAACTGCAGTCGGATGCTCCAGACCCCACGGCGATTCCCGACTATCGCCTTCTCAGCGCTTCCATTCCGAATTTTGTCCCAAGCGAGCAAATTGATATCTATGATTCCGAAAAGCAGGCGTTCGACGCTGCGACCGTCAAAGCCCGGCAAGACAATGGACGTATTTTGGTCGAGAGTCGCGATCAAGACGAACTGCTGAGGCAATACCGCGCCCTAGCAGGGAATGAAGCCGCAAACCCTGACTGGATTCGTCGGGATGATGGCTTGATCCAGGCCGATGTCACATCCTTTCTTCCGGAACGCGCTCGCTCCGTCTACGGTTACCAGACGATCCTCCATGGCCCCAACTGCTATGGAACAGCGTTATACACGAAGGGCATTCTCCCTGTCCCTCGTTACTTAGACTACTTTGAAGTCGATGCTCTGCTCCAGTCCTGCCAGAAGCTGCCACGCGGCGCGACGATGCAGAAGGGTGACTTGGTTTACTTCAAAAGAAAGACTCTCTCAACCGGCCGCTGGGGTCAAAGTTGGGCGATGGCACCGGTGCACATGGCCTATGTGCTCTCTGAGGGCGGTCGCTGGTTGCTCCAAAAAACAGGCCCCGACCGTCGAACCCGACCGGTTATGATAGATGCGCAGCAGGTCTATGAGCGTATCTTTCCTACACCCGAAGCGTGTCGGGGACTTGACGGTGAGCCTGATAATCAGCGAATCGAATGTCGCTTGGCGGATACCGGCCAGGATACGTTCGCTTGGACCGAGATCTATCGTTGTTCAGACAATCTTCTCTTGCCGTCGCGAACCGAGGCCCTTCAGTCGAATGAGGCCAAGACGATGGGAGCTGCTTTGGACCAGCTCGAACGAACAGTTTTTGCCATGACACAAGGCGAGCTCTATCGTTCGGAAGAACAGATGCGCGCGGATTCCACGGGAATGAATTCGCTCTATGCAGCAGTCGAACGCACGGGACAGCAGAGCGATATCGACCTTCTGCGGGGGCGTTGGGCCTCGATTCGTAACGCAGTCACCATGGTGAGTCTGAGCGAAACCGGATACGATCGAACCATTGAAGCTCAATTGCCGATTGTCGTGGACGGCTCGCGCGCGACCTTGACTTTGCAGAGTCCTCAAACGTCTCGCTTCCGAGGTGGCCCGGTGCTGTGGGCAGAATATCGATTCTTCGGCGATACCCAGTGGACACCCGTGCCTCTTTCCGCGCCACGGACCGCGAGTTTTGTCTGGGAGAATCTAGCTCCCGGGAACTACGATGTGCAAGTCCGCTTCCGAGATACAACGGGCGGTGGCAGTCTGATTTCGCCTTGGAATCGCTTCGTCATCCCGTGATGAATCATCACATGCCCCGCTCCATGCGCTAGGACACAGGGGAGGTGAGCCAACGGGCTCACCTCCCCTTCGTGGCATTTATCGGGGCTTAGCAACTTTGCGTGCTCGCATATTGAGACATTCCACCCCGATACTGAAGCCCATCGCAAAATAGATATAGCCCTTTGGAACATGCAGACCAGTCGCATCCGCAACGAGAACCAGACCAATCATGATCAAAAAGCTAAGAGCTAGCATCTTGACGGTCGGATGGCGTTGCACGAAGTCACCGATCGATTTTGCGGTCAGGACCATCACAGCGAGTGCTATCAGGTTAGCCAACACCATCACACTGATATGATTGCTCATACCGACCGCAGTGATCACAGAATCGAGCGAGAAAACGAGATCGAGCAAAGCCACTTGTACCATAACGCTTTTGAGGGTGACTTTACCCTTCACTTCAGTCAGAGCATCGTGTCCATCGCCCTCGAGCTTGTGGTGAATCTCTTTCGTCGCCTTCCAAATCAAAAAAAGACCACCAAAAAATAGGATGATCGATTTTCCTGTAACCTCAAAGGTGCCTACGGTGAAGAGCGGCTTGACCAGTCCGACAATCCACGAGATCGTTCCCAGCAGGGCCAATCGAGTCACGAGCGCGCCCATCAATCCGAATTTACGGCCTTTTTCCTGCTGCTCGGGGGGGAGACGCGAACAGAGGATCGTAATGAAGATGATGTTATCAATCCCCAGCACGATTTCCATCGCGGTCAAAGTCACGAGGCTCAGCAATCCCTCGCTGGTCAGTAAAGCTTCCATAGGCCAAACTCCCTTTCTGGTCCAATCCACGAAAATAGCTATTATGAAACAGACGGACCAGAAAGGAAAGAGTGGACACCCAGAGCCGCCAAGCTCCGAGTCAGGATCAGCTTGACGCTGTTTTGAGGCGAGCCATGACTTTCATACAACGTTCGTTGGTCTGCCGCGCCACCAGTAGACCTTTCTGAATGGCATCTGAGTAGTGAGCCTTCAGAAGCTGCTCGACGAGGGGAACGCCGGAGGGGGAGCACTGCAAGGGGAGCAGACTCATGACGTAGGTGCGCGCCACACCGCTCTCGAGTCGCTTCACGACCGTGGGAATCTCCTGCACGTAGCTTGCCACGTAGTCCTGTTTCAGCTCACGTTGGACGGCAGGAAAGAGGTTGCCAACGATGGTGGAACGATCGGCTGCCGACAGAGGACTTTCAGCTGCGACGATCGGTTTCAGGAGGGCTTGTTTTTCAGCATAGGTCGCACTTCGCGCTTGTGCCGCAAGGTACTGTCGCCGACCCTGACTGCTCGGATCGCGTGCTTTTTCTTTTTCTCGCAAGGCAACTGCCTCAGGGTGTCGCAACGCAGCTAGGCCTTGGATCAGACTCCAGCGCTCGTCCTGTTCGATCTTCAGACCTGGCCAGCTCTTCTTCCCATGAAGAAGAGCAAGTAGAGGATCGGCCTGCCTATCCAGCGTCAGGAGTGTGACATAACTATCGAAGAACAGCATTTTGCTATCGCGTGTTGCGGTACGATCGGCCAGACGAGCTTCGATTTGCTGCCGGAGTGGCTCGAACAAAGCTGTTCTCAACTGGGGATCTTGCACAAACTCTAGATACGGCATCAAGGTCCGGTCGAGCTGACTATCGATCGTACGCAGGACTTCGTAATCTCGTTCTTTAGCAAACTGCTGAGAAAAAAAACGCACATAATCCTGGAGGGAAATCTGCGTGTCTTCGACGCTCTGGGCCAAACTATTCCAGACCATCACCCGAATAAAGCGGTTGTCGATGCGATGGAGGATCTCCTGGGCATGACGTAGAGTCTCGGCATCCAGTTGGACCCGCACATAGTCAGAATCGTCTTCATTGGGGAAGACCAGATCCGGACATTCCTGACCAATAGCTGCGGTCCAAGCCGTGCGTGCACCCTGATAACTAACACCCTCGCGGAACAGCTGCCGCAAACCGGTCTTGGCATCGCGCCGGTAGAGACCAACGACCGCCTTGTGTTCACGCAGAGTCGGATACTCCGGATCAGCCGTCTGGATCAAATCGAAACGTTTGATGCGCCCTGCCTCACAGGCGAACTCGGTCCGTAGGGTGTTGGGCCCAGCGGTATGTAACCAATCGTGGGTGAAAGATTGCAAGGACCGTTGTGAGGAACGCTCCATGGCTGTGATCAGGTCACCGACCTCGGTATTGCCGAAAGCATGTTTCTTGAAGTAGTCCTGAAGCCCTTTGAGGAAAGCCTTATCTCCGATCACAGAGTGAGTCAGTCGCAGGAACGCTCCACCCTTACCATAGGTGATAGCATCGAAGTTGCTCATCGCGGCCTCGGTATCAGGGATCTCGGCGACGATGGGATGAGTGGTCACGAGTTGATCGGCATAATAGGCACCGGTCTTGCTGCGAGCATAACCGAGCCAAGTATCAGGGTATTCCGGCAAGCTGGACATAGCCAAGGCGCTTGCATAGGTCGCAAAACTTTCGTTCAGCCAAAGATCGTTCCACCAGCGCATCGTGACGAGATTGCCGAACCACATATGAGCCATCTCATGCAGCACGGTATTGGCCAGACCCTCACGCTGGGCCTTGGTTCGCTCACCGCGGACAAGAAAACGTTCGGAGAATGTGACAGCCGCCACATTTTCCATAGCCCCTGCATTGAAGTCAGGGACGATGACCTGATCGTACTTTTGGAAAGGATAGGCATAAGCAAAGACCTCGTCGAAATAATCGAAGCCCTTGCGGGTCACTTCCAACCATTCCTGCACGGGCACGTACTGGGCCATCGACTGACGAGCCATCAACCGAAGAGGATAGCGAAACTTCTTATCCTCCCAGATTTTATAGGGTCCTGCATGGAGCGAGAGCAGGTAGGTGCTGTACTTCGCCGTGCGAGCGAAGTTCCAGATCTTCTGGTCGCCCTGCTCACGCACCGTTTCTTCCCGCGAACCGGTCACCACCTGCCAGGCGGCAGGGGCTGTAACCTGCATTTTGTAGGTTGCTTTCAAGTCCGGTTGATCAAAACAGGGAATGAAGCTATTGGCTTTGTAAGGTTCGAAATGGGTGTAGACATATACCTTCTGATCGACTGGATCCTTAAAGCGGTAAAGTCCATTGCCATCCTTGCTGTAGGGATGACTGAAGGAGATACGCAGCTGATTGCGGGCTCCATTTTTCAAAGTCGCTTCTTCGATCCGAATCGCAGCCCCATCGTAAACGAAAGGCACAGAACGGTCGTTCACCGTCACCGACTGTACCAGCCCGCGAGCAAAGTCGATGCGCAAAGGCTCGCCCTGAGCCTGGAAGCGAAACTCCGCCGTGACAAGACCCTCGAAGGGTTGATCGGATTCTGGAAGACGAACATCGAGATCGTAATGGACATCTTGAACCTGTTTCGCTCGCAAGACGGCGGTGGACTGCTCAAGTAGGACAGGCGCCTGCCCTTCAGCTGCGAAAGCTGATACGGGGGACAGAGTGAGACTCAGCCCTAGGAGCCAAGAGCGGGAGAGGGATAACGAGGTCTGCAGCACGGGAACTCCTTTGCATTGAGGACGTACATGAGTGCCAAACAGGGGAAAGTGTGACCGATGGCAGCGGTCGAGAAGAGAACATCTTCGCGAAAAATTCATCGAACGTTTAACTCGGGCTCATGTGGGACCTTTATAACGACGCCCAACGATTGTCAATCTGGAGGCTTGTCCTATGAGTCATCTCGAACAGGGCCTAGGAGATCGCGCTGAGCAATCCGCACGACGGACGTTGCAGGACATGATCCACAGCCGAATGGGTCGTAGGCAGATGCTGGGTGGCAGTCTCGGATTGGCCGCGACTGGATTGCTGGGCGCCTCTATTGCCTCATGCGGTCAAGATACCCCCAAGCCGGCTGCCACTGACATGACTCGAGGCAAACTCACGCCCAATTTTAGTGACACAATCAGTACCTTACCATCTGCAGCTCTCCTTGCTTTTACCAGCGTACCCGCCATACTCGATCAGACCTTCGATGCTGTTGCTGTGCCACCAGGGTATGCCGCTCGTCCCTTTTTTTCTTGGGGAGATCCTGTGGTCGCAGGCGCTCCGAGCTGGCAAGCTGACGCCTCGCAAACAGCCGACGATCAGCAGCTTCAGGCCGGTCAAAGTCACGACGGTATGGTTTATTTCCCTATGAAGGACAAGCCTGATCGTGGGTTGTTGGCCGTCAACCATGAAGACCTCGAACCCCTGACTTTGCACCCTTCAGGACCCACGATCGACTCGAGTGGACTGCGTCCCCTTGCCGAAGTCAGAAAAGAACTGGCAGCGCTCGGCGTGAGTATCATCGAAGTCAGGAAAAATGCGGCAGGTGCGTGGGAGCGCGTTACAGATTCGCCCTACGGTCGGCGAATCACGGGCACGACGCCGATGGACATCACTGGACCTGCCGCTGGTCATCCTTCGATGCGGACGCTTGCAGACCCCGAGGGTCGCACGGTGCTGGGCACTCTGAACAACTGCGCCAGCGGTCGCACGCCGTGGGGTACTTACCTCACCTGCGAGGAAAATTTCTACAATGTCTTTACGAACAAGGACCCTACGGACCTCAAGGCTCGACGGGAGCATCGCCGGATGGGGGTTAAGACCACTTCCAGCTATGCTTGGGAGACGGTCGAAGAACGGTTCAACGTCACCCCTCGATTGGATCTGCCTGAGCAAGGCTATGTGAACGAGGTCAACCGTTTCGGGTGGGTGGTCGAGATCGATCCGTTCGATCCACTTTCGGTTCCCAAGAAGCGGACAGCCATGGGCCGTTTTTCTCATGAGAACGTAGCTTGTTCGATGACCGAAGACGGTCGCATGGGTCTTTATATGGGCGACGACGCACGAGCCGAATACATATATAAATTCGTACCTAGAAATCAATATCAGGCGGGCGTCACCCGAGGAGAGTTACTCGATGAAGGTACCCTTTACGTCGGAGTTTTCAACGAAGACGGTAGCGGTGAATGGGTAGAATTACAACATGGTCGCAATGGACTGACTCGCGTCAACGGCTTCAAAGACCAGGGCGATGTGCTGATCAACACGCGCTCAGCCGCTGACCATGTTGGTGCAACGCCGATGGACCGGCCAGAGTGGGTTGCTGTCAACCCGTTCACTCGTGATGTCTACGTGACCCTGACCAATAATAGCAACCGCGGTTTGGATCCCGATCGAAACGCTATCAATGCGGCTAACCCTCGACCTAAAAATCTGTTTGGCCATATCATGAAGATCGTCGAAGATGCAGCTGACCCGACTGCCAAAACTTTCCGTTGGGAGATCTTCGTTCTTGCGGGTGACCCGAGTCTTGAGGCAAGCAATTTGCAGGGTAACATCAAGGGCGACCTTTTCGGAAGTCCTGATGGCCTCTGGTTCGACAAATTTGGACGCCTTTGGATCCAAACCGACTTTGACGATTCCACTCCGGAATACACCAAGAGTATCGGACTCAACATGATGCTTGCTGCTGATCCGGTCGGTCGCGAGATCCGACGCTTTCTCGTAGGACCTAAAGGTTGTGAGATTACAGGAGTCACCTCAAATCCCGATTCGACCGTCCTGTTCGTCAATGTGCAGCATCCGACGCTCAGCTACCCTGCTAGTGATGGCGTCACCCGTCCTCGTTCGACCACCGTACTCATCACACGTGATGACGGTGGTGTGATCGGGACCTGACGGCGACTCTATCGGGTCTCGCATAGGCCCAACCTTGTCGACCGCGATCACGTGATGCGGCCGCTAGCGGTGAGGGATAACTATGTGCCATCAGAGAGTGTCTAGAGGCACTGAGACCCTGTTTCTCAGAAGTTCCCCTTACCTCTATCGATAGCGGCTGAATCACGCAAGAAAGAGCTCTGAGCGAAGTCAGAGCACATTGCGTCAAAGACGCAAGCCGGTCTGTTTTCTCGAAACCAGTCGAGATGCCCTTCAGCTCTGAGTGAAGTCAGAGCGCGTTGACGACCAAGATATAGCCTAAGGTGCCCATGACAATCGTATAGGGCAGAGCCATCCACACCATACGGCCGTAAGTAAGTCGGACCAGAGGAGCAATGGCTGAGGTGAGAAGGAAAAGAAATGCAGCCTGACCATTCGGGGTCGCTACCGAAGGTAAATTCGTACCTGCATTGATAGCAATCGCTAGGGTCTCAAAATGCTCGCGGGTGATCAACCCGGCATCAAGAGCAGCCTTAACTTCGCTGATATAGATTGTCGCAACAAAGACATTATCCGAGATCATAGAAAGAAGACCGTTGGCAATATAGAGCATACCAGGCTGCTGATCCATGGGGAGAGCCAGCACACGGTCGATGACGGGACTGAAGAGATGCTGATCGTGTATCATGGCCACGATCGCAAAAAACACCACAAGCAGCGACAAAAACGGCAAAGACTCGGTAAAAGCCTTCCCAATCTGGTGTTCTTCGACGATCCCATTGAATGCCGTGAGAAGAACAACAGCGGTGAGTCCGATAATACCCGGCTCGGCCCAATGAAAAGCGAGCGCGACCACGATCCCAGCCGCCACGATCGCTTGGACGATCAAGGCGATCGTTGTTCCCGAATTACGTTGATGCCTTTGGCTCGTCTGCACATTCTGCAGAATCTCATAAATGCGAGTGGGCATCTGTGTTCCATAACCGAAGACCTTAAACTTCTCGAGCAGGACCGTAGTCGTGAGTCCTGCAACCAAGACAGGTAGACTCACCGGGGCCACCTTGAGAAAAAATGTTTGAAAGTCCCAGCCTGCGACCGTCCCAATCAGGAGATTCTGAGGTTCTCCCACGAGGGTGCAGACGCCCCCCAAGGCTGTCCCGACGGCTCCGTGCATGAGCAAGCCCTGCATGAAACGCCGGAATTGTTCCAGGTCTGCTTTACGAATATCGTTTTCGGGATCGTCGTCCTGTCCCAGCGCGGAGGCAGCGCTGTGATAGACATTGTAAAAGCCGACGGCGACCGTGATCAATACGGCCGTAACAGTCAAGGCATCGAGAAAGGCCGAAAGACACGCCGCCAATGCTGCAAAGAGAAAGGACAGGAGGGGCTTCGATGTCACGCCTAAAAACAGGCGAGAAAAGACCAGAAACAGCAGGTCCTTCAGGTAATACACGCCTGCTACCATAAACATGAGCAGCAGGATCACGGACACGTTACTGGTCGTCTCGGCAAAGACTGCGCCTGGGGTCGTGAGGCCGAGCAAAACGGCTTGCAAGGCCAGGAGTCCACCGGGTTGGAGAGGATAGCACTTGAGAGCCATGGCGAGGGTAAAAATAAACTCTAAAGTGATGAGCCAACCTGTCACAAATGGCCCAAACAACCAGAGAACGAGAGGATTCAGCAGCAGGAGACCCAGAATGCTCCGTTTATACCAGGTGGGCGAGTGGCCCAGGAAGTTGTGGCTCAAGGCGTTCCATAAGCTCTTCTCCGACATGAAGGGACTCTCCTGTTTTCTGAGATCTAGAGTGGCTTCGCTCGCTAGCTCGACATGCACTTTTACCCGCGGGTTTTCGCCCTGTAAAGACCTTGTCGCGTTCCGTTATACTGGTTGAGGTCCTGACAGGCCTTGAAGCCTTCGGAAAGACTCCAATGGGCCGTTGCATAAAGTTCTGAGTGTTCAAAGCCCCTGGCAGACGCGCAGTGGGTGGGCAAGCGAGGTTGTTTAGACAACGACTCAAGGATCAAAGCGGGGCGGCTACAATGCACCCACTCGTGCGCGTCCAGAGTCATCGCCCAGAGGGGGCGCTGCATAAAAGCCCTCAGCTCCTCAGGGACCCCATGTCCACTCGGAGCTTCGGTACGTTATGTGCCTAGTCTCGGGACCATGTGGGACCGCTGGAACGAGTCTTTCAGGACAGATACCGACACATACCATAAGTGCAGGGAGTGGAACATCGCTATGTCACAAAACACAGGTACGATCGCTGAGCAGGAACTGCTGAACGCCGAGCTGATTTCACTCCTTGCGGAGACTAACGGTCTGGCCCTACTGCCAACTCTAGATCTCTTTTTCCAGTCTCGGCGACTGCGTCGGAAGCCCGAACTGCAGCAACTCGTCGGCGGTTTTCGTGAGCAGATCTATCGCTATCATCAGGGTCGGGGGGAAGTCACGCGACTTTTGCAGCACCCTATCAGTCAGTCGCTGAGAACGTTCTTCCAAACTTTCCCTCTGACCTATCGTGAGGAGCACACCCACCTCACAGGTGCCTTGCAGGCTAGTTTCCTACATCCTCTCCTCCTTGCGCGACTGAACGGGCCGGAGGGCGACCTCTGCCGACAGAAGCTAAGCTCGGTCTACGGGGCGGAAGCAGAGCAACTTGCAAGCATCCAGGATGTCGAGCGGATGCTAACCTTACGAGAAAGTGAGCGCTTCGAACGCTATCTCCAGGTCCTTTATCTTCCTAAATTAGTCCTGATCGATCGTGCCTCCCATCAAGCCGCTGCCTATCATATGGCGAAGACACTTTACGAACACTATAACGTCGGCTTCTTACGCCTCAAATTCACCTATTCGCGCCTGACGACCGACCCGCGCGAACAGATTCCTGGTGCAGAGCACTTGACAGGTGAGGATAGTCTCCTGGGACTTTACGAAGGATTTCGCAGCTTCCAACGGGAGCATCCTCGATTTAACTTCGCGTTGTCACCTTGCTTTCGCAAGGAGCCTAGCTTTTACGACGCTAGTTTTGCCTCAAAACAGGCGCACTTTCAGGCCCAAGTCGACGAAATCTTAGGATTGCTCGAACGACATCCTGAGCTAGCATCTTATCTCAACGAAGTTGATACGGTGGGTGATGAACGCCAACTCTATCGCAAGGAACATTTCATGGAGATGCAGCTAGGACTCCGCAAGTTAGCAGCTCGGGGCTTTTCCATCCGCAGCCACCATGGTGAAACGTTCTATACACTCAAACGCGGGATACAGGCCGTCGATAATGCCATGAATATCTGGAGGATCGATACCCTTGAGCACGGTCTTTCCCTTGGTATCAATCCGAATCATTACTATCAACTCATCATGGAGGAGGCGCTCGCAGCAAATGAGGCTGCTCAGGCCATCACCGCACATTCGATCGTCGGACGCGAGCTGCACGACATGAAGTGGGATGGACATGATGCAATCCTTGCAGGTCTTATGCGCGGGGAAAAATTGGGAAGAGAGAGCGTATCGAAGTTCGTCAAAGTGAAGTTCCATCATGCTCGCGAAGTGGAGCACTATCAGCATGATGTTCTGAATCGTGTCCTCGATAAATCAGTCTCTGTCACGGCCCTACCTACCTCAAATCAAAAGCTGACGACGGTGGTTCCAGGCTTCAAAGACCACCCCTTTTCTTGGTGGGAAAAGAAGGGAGTCGACCTCGGAATTGGCACAGACAATTATGTAACCCTTGGTACCGATTACATCAAAGAAATGCTGCTCCTGCTGTTCGCCGAACCAGAGGATCTGAAAATCACCAAGCTATTGATGGTGGCCACGGGTGAGAAACGGCGCCCGTACTTGAGCCATCTCCTCTGGCAGATGCGAAAAAATTATCCCTCAAGCACGGCTTGAGCGAGAAAGCTGGCGCAAAGCAGTGGCTTCGAACGATTCTTACGGTAGGGAAAAAATTGCGATGCCTCTCCTCCTAGGGAGGGGATCGGTCTGAGCCTTTGGTATCTCAAAGAAATCATTTAAGCTTCCTATTCCATTTAAAGAATCCCCCATCTTTGCCGATGGCCCTCGGGTCTAGCTTGGGAATGAAGGAGGGGACAGAATGATGCATCTTATGACAGCGAGTTTGCTCGTCACAATTCTCACTGCCTGCGGTGGGATCCAAACCGAGTCGACGGGACAAGCCAAGCTCACCGAAGCTGTCGGCGAGCAGGCTGAGTCCAAGGCTTCAGCCGACGTTCAACAGGAAGCGACCAGTGAAGAACCTGTCTTGGCCAAAGTTGATTCCGGCAAGCTTGGCAAGAGTACTGACAAGGAGCTTTGTCCCGATCCCTATGCCGAGGATCAGGGCGAGGGTGCCTGGGCCGACGCAAGCCAAGAGGCAGAATCCTGGTCAGATGACTGCTGGGACCAAAAGCCACCCAAGGCCGAAGAACCTAACCAAGGTGACTGGCCCACACAGAATGATGATCCCAGTCAATCCAAAGGTGCTGATCCAGGCCTGTCGGACGGCTGAGACCACAAGATCTTCTGAGCGGATGTCGGTCCTGAAATGCTTGTCTATGCATTCAGAAATGGCCTAGAGGCTCGCCGCAGAAAGTTCCTAGATTCCGATTGGACATGGGGTCGATAAGAAACTGAGGGGTGTTGCGCAAGCAACACCTGTAGGCTATTGCGAGACGTGCACAAGCTAAACCTCTGCTGCCTGCGACAGAGGTTTTTTGTCTCCGACCTGAGCGACATGTTGAGACCTGGCCTCTCGATCACACCCACCAACGGCTCACTCCGACCGGGAGTAGAGCCATTGGACTATTTACGGAGCCTGGGGATTGTGATTTAGTATGGAGCATTCATCATAATAAGGGGGTATTTATGTTGTTTGTTCTGCGTCTATGCAGTCTGCTCATCGGTCTGATCGCGCTGCCTGCATCAGCTCAATCACGTAACATCGTTCAAGAAATGATTGACGCCATCAATCAGACACGCTACCAAAACGGACTGGGTCAGCTCTACGTTTCCGATTCGCTGATGCGATCCGCCTTCTTTCACGCCCGGGATATGGCTGAACGGAATTACTTCAATCACTACACGCCAGAAGGATGGTCGGCCGAGATGAGAGCCAATGGACAAGGCTATCCCTCGTTTCTCATGCTGAGGGAAAACATCGGCGCAGGAATCTACGAGCCCTGGCAGATGGTAGGCTCCTGGATGAATTCTCAGGGCCACCGCGGCAATATTCTCGCTCCCTATGCACGCGATATCGGCGTTGCTCATTACTATCGAGGCAGTGCTCCCTATCGAAACTACTGGGTGTTGCTGGTCGGTGCTGGCTGAGCTTCGTTCCTTCTTTTTGGCACGAGCTCGCGTCGATCGGAAGCAAATCGACGACGTGACATCCAGGAATAATCCTAACGAAGAAAAAGCTAAACCGGACCATCGTGATCGATGGTCCGGCTCTTCATTGGTTCAGCCTCTATCGATCAGACACCCGATCGACACCCTTACCCGCTCGAGCTCGTGTCGGTCCTAAATCCACCGTTCATACATTCAGCCATGGTCCCGATGCGTGGCGCATCGTATGTCAGAGACCGTTGTCTACATAGGCCTCCAGGACTCCAATTGCACGCCGGAAACGGACATCAAAGGAGAGCGAATCACGCGAAAACACTATGCATAGCGTTGTATAGGTTTTTGTGAGCGGTTCATTGAGGACCAGAGAGTTTTTACACGAGGTCGTTTAGAGGCTAGGTCTGGACGCAGACTCGTCTTCAAATCAAGGAAGAAACTTGAATCATATCCAAGAGGGGAGATAGCTGAGTCGTCTGACCTCAGCGGAAGCTTTCCATTTTTTCACCGGTTCTGGAAAGCTTGCGGCTGGAGTACGTCGGACAGTTGATCGACTCACCGAGGCATCGTGCTCGGTGAGTCACCGCCTCAATTGAGACGGATACGAACAGGCACGGCGGCAAGGGTCAGTTCATCGGAACGAATCACCATCGATCCAATCACCTCGTATGACGTGTCCTTCCTAAAGAGCTCGTTCTGGAAGAAGGGATCGTTCCTGTCGAGGCTGTAACTGACATTCCAGAACTTCGCGGATCCGAGTTGGCTAGCCGTAAGTGTACCGACGGCGCCCTTATTGATCGCGAGACTTTCGTTGAGGGTGAAACTGCTCTCTCCGATGGGAACGTTGTAACCCTCAACCTCAAAGCGATAGGCCTTACCCGGGTTGATAGCAAAGCTGGCGTTCTCGACATCCGTGGGGCCACCACTCGCGGCGACTGAGACGCAGTTCGTACCATCAAGCGAACACTCCGAGACATTCAAATCGAGATCTGTGCCCGCCGCAGCTCCACCCGTGCTCACACTCACCCGACTTACAATAGCGGGATAGATCCGCAGAGTCGCACCGCTACGGTTGGGAACAATGATCTGCTCGGCGTTGCGTGCGACAGCCGTGACCGTCTGAATCGCTTGATCGAGAACGTAGGTCGAGCGACTTGCATTGACTGTGGAGCTCGCGGATGTCTCTTTGATCTCGACATTGAGATTACCCACCAGTGCCTCGAGCGATCCCGCGATCGATTTCTGTTGTGCTGTCGCCTTCACGTAGTCGACGCGGAGCTGATAGGTGCTCGTCGGGTACCGTGCGAGACCACCGACGTGCATGTCCCAGAGTCCAGGTTTCGGCGCCACGATTTCGATCGAACTTCGAGAACGCTGTTCCTCGTCAGGACCGATCGAATAGCCAGGACCTGTGCAGTTAAGCGCTTGACTGTTCGCAAACTCGGCTGGCTTGGTCGTGTTGTCCCCGGCATAGACGCTGAGGTTGACACCCGAACAATTACGCCCTTGACCGAAGGCATCTGCGTCGGCTTTGTTCACGCTGAGCGTGACCCTTAAGCTACTTGTGTCGGCTGGGACTTCGACATAGTTCCGACTCACACCGAGAGACTTCACCTGCCCCTGGGCCACGGTATAGGCGCGCCCCTGGCTCAAAGTCTCGTGGGGGAGAGCCAGATAGATCGGAATAATGAAGGCGGGAGTCGCCTCTGTAAAGCTGCCGTCTGCTGACTGACGGTACGCTCGGATCAGGGCACCGTGATCGCCCTTGGGTAACGAGGCAATTTTTTGCCGATCCACACAAACATAGATCACGCTCTCTTGGGTCCCTGCGACAGCTCCAGCGCCCTGGGTATCTAAGGCACCTTGTCCCACCAAAGTCAGCCGATCGCTACCGGCAACCGCCTCACAGCGCTCCCCTGTGCTACTGTTGGCTGCAGCCAGGGTATTGGCCTTCAACCACTCACTGTCGGATCCGTGAATTTCGATCTTCAGCTTGAAGAACTCTGCGCTGCCCACGAGCTGCGCGAAAAGATCACCCTGCTCATCACGTGTCTGCGATGCTTCAGGAGCCAGGGGGAGGCGCCTCGCTACGCCCACGGAGTAGAACGGTCTCGGCGCATTCGCATCAATCCAGAGCCCTGCTCCATAAGCAGCGATGTTGCTCGTCGGGTCGGGCTTTCCATCGTAGACTCTTCCGTATCGGTTCGTGAGCACTGTCCGGGCTTCGTAGATCGGCTGAACGTCTTTGCCTCGCAGGCTGATACCCGTCGGGACTGATTGCCGCGCGAGGGCTTTGAGGGCCTGCCACGCCGCAGGCACGTCGAGTATCCCAGTTCCTTGATCAATCCAGGTGTACTGGCCAGTCGATCGGAGCTTGCGCACAGGATCGAAGGTATTAGCATCAAAGGCGCGAGTACTGCCGACCAGCACGCGGCGAAGAGTCATATTGTCAGTGGGAAGAGGAGCCTCAGGATACTTGCGGTTGTAGCGCCGTGCGGCGTCCAGGAGCAAAGCGTAAGCTCCGGCGACGGTCGGAGCAGCCATCGACGTCCCTTGGTAAATCGCGGTGCCTGAGCGGCCTGCTTGGTTGAGACTCACAGCGGAGAGCTGAGTGCCAGGAGCGCTTAGATTGGGTTTAAAACCCGCATTGCTGAGGGGACCCCGGCTGCTGAAATCTAGGACGAAATCTTGGTCCTGCGCCGCAACATCAGTACCAACGCCGATCTGGCTCTGACGTCCCATGATATCCGAAGACGCGGTCGCGGCAACACTGATGGCGAGCCGGGAGGTCGAGGGAGATCCCACCGTCTGCAGTCCGGGTCCGGAGTTGCCTGCGGAGACGATAAAGATGGTATTGGTGATTTGACTGAGACGATCGATGAGGAGCGACTGACTATCGTAGCCATCGTTTTGATTGCTCAGACCGCCGAGGGACATGTTGATGACATCGACCTTCGCGTTGAGGGCCAGATCGATGATCGCAGCCGAAGCGGAGCAGCCTCGAGTATTCGCACACACCCGATTGGAGTAAAGTTCGGCCAAGGGTGCAACCCCTCGAGCGAGCGTCAGATCCTTATCATTCAGCAAGGTCTTGCGTCCGCCGATGATGCCTGCGACATGGGAACCATGGGTCCCAGTGTCGTAACCGACTAAAGCGATGGCCACGCTCGGCACGTCACGCCCGTCGAGACTTGATTTCAAGGTCAGAGATTCGAAGGCTAGCCCGAATTTCTCAGCGAAGGATTGCGCGACATTGCGACTGCTATTGAAGTCGCGCAGGGCAATCGCCTTGCGGAGATCGAAGGTGTTATTGAGCTTAGCAGCACCTGTCGTGCCTAGGCTTCCGATGCCATCCAGTGCGAGGTAGGCGGTGCCGTCCAGAGGGGACGCAGCATTCTTCGGCAGCACGTAGATCAGCGCCATAAGCTCATCGTTCTTGCCATTGCGATTGAGGTCGAAGGATGCACCATTGCGTGTGCTAAGAAAGGCGGTTTCTGCGAGCAGGCCGAGCCGGACGCTCGCACCTTCGTCGAGGGCTTTACGAACGTCAGCAGGAAGAACAAGCGGAGTACCCTTAGGAATTTTTACCAGGTTTTCTCCGTCGGCAGGAGGCAGAGCGGCTACTGTTTGCACAAGAGCAGAAACGTCTTCGGCATAGACCAGTTGCGACTCAGGCAAACCAAGGCCTAGGGCCTCACTCGCCGTTGCAGATCGAACGGTAAATTGCGCCGTGTCGGGGAAGTAGACCTTACCTTCTTGCGTGAAGTCCTTCATGTAGGTGATGCGTGAGACCCCATTGGCATCGTAAAACGAGGGATGGTTGTAGGTGATCCCTGTGTCGGTTATACCGACTTTCACGAGTGAACCGTCCGCACGTTCACCCAGTTCCGCATCGAGAGACTTGAGCCACTCGTTGGTCACACCGATTCGGACCAATCCGGAAAAGCCGTCTGTACTATCTTTAGCATTCGCAGCTACGATAAGGCTGTTGATGGCATCTGACTGCCTTACAATCCGAGAGAGCTCTTCGGGATCGGTGGCGACAGCCTCCAGTGTCAAGGGTGTTGGGAGTTCTCGTATCGCCTGCAACTTACTCCATGTGGTCTCGCTATAAGGAATCCACATCGTATAGTAACCCAGCTCCGGCACGATCTGCTTCAACAGAAAGTTTTCGCCCGTTTTAGACTCGAGTTCAGCCAGCCCTCGCTCCAGCTCGGCCGCTAGGATGCGTTTGACCTCGCCGTTGTTCAAGGGGTTACCTTGCTCCACGAGTTGCGCATAGGCCGCAGGTGCGATGAGACCCTGGACCTGAACGTAGTTACGATCCTTGATTCGGAGTGTGAAGGAGCTCTGCCCATTGGGCCATTTCACCTCGTTGCCTGAAGAGCCGATTGGAGGCAATGGCTGCGTCGGGATGATAAGTCCGGCAGGATCCTTCTCAGCCCCGGGACGCGGCGTCTGACTCGCCCTCTGACAAGAGGGGAGAAGACTGAGAAGTAGGCCGACACACAGCGAACGGGAGAGCCGATGCGGGGAGCGTTTCTTGTCCACGGGTATGTCCTGTCGATGAGGGTGTCTATTGAGTCGCAATGTTCTGCACGGACTTTACTGAACCAAACAAGTCAGGGTCAAATACAAAGCGCTCATCTTCGTGACATCTTATCGCATCGCTTGAACAGAATTCCTGCTCGCCATGAGCAAGTCCTCGTCCGCTTAGGCAGAAGGAAGGTTGGGATCTTAGAGAATCTCACTGATAACGGACGTCTCGCGGGGATCTGAGGACTCATTACGCCAATAAAGAGGGCCAAGCAGCAGGGCGCGCCCCCCTCCAGAGAGATCGGGAATGTCGCTTTCTTTCATGCCCAAATGGCCGAAGTCGGCAGCTGAAACTCGTAAACTAACGTGAATGTCCCAGGACTTAGTTCGGTACCAAGTCTGACGAGAAAGTCACCATGCACCGAGCGCATCGCCTCGCGGACTGCCGAAAGTCCAATGCCTCGACCAGAAAGTTCGCTTGCCACCTTCTTGCTCGAAAAGCCAGGCTTTAAGATCCACTGGATCATATCCTCCGCGGAGCTTGCAGCAGCCGCTTCCGGGCTTAAGCCACCGCCCGCTATCGCTTGTTCGGCGATGGAAGCTGGTTGGATACCCCTACCATCGTCACTGATGGTGAGGCATACATGGGAACTTGCAGCTTGTGCCGTAAGGGAGATCGTGCCGCGAACGGGTTTGCCAAGCAGAGTCCGTTCACGGCTTGACTCGATACCATGATCGACTGCATTGGACAGGATATGCGGCATCACCGACACCAACACTTCATACACTTCGGCATCCAGCCAAAAATCTTTTCCAGAAAAAAGCATATGGGGCTGCTCGATCTCTGCAATTCTTGCCGCGTGAAGCAGAGCGATCTCGAGTTGCTGAGGTAACTGCGATAGACGTACAAAACACGGCGCTAGAAAGGTCGCTAGACGGCCATCACGATCGAGGCCAGCCTCAATATGCTGGCGGATTTCAAACCAACTGGTATATGCCATGGCTTGCTTAAAGAGCCCGCGTTGCATCACGACATCCCCCCTGCGAGTCCACCCCAGGAGGTCCGCATCATCCTTCGTTTCTTGAACCGCACTTGTGAGCAGCGAGAGAAGATTACTGAACTGATTGAGTTGCCCCGATTCGCTTGTGGCAGCTGTGAGAACTGGAATTCGCAAGTTCTGTAAAGCTTCTTCGGCCTGATGGCACAGGTTAGCGATATCTTTAAATCCGAGCGTTCTAGCATTGCCCTTGATCGTGTGCAAGGGTATAAGAAGCTTAGCTGCTTGAATTCCATAGCTATAATTTCGCTGCTGCAGTCCCCTTTTTAGATCAGAAAAGTCGGCATTGAGTTGGTTGGTGAGATCGTCGATAAGTGTGATCCCCATCTCCCCTCTCTCGCGCCCCAATGATAAAAGAGCCATGAGATCTTGGATCCGGGCTTCATTCTTGGTGCGAAGCTCTTTATCCCTTACCATCTCACTCAGATCAGCGGCTGTGACGAGAATCCCTATGATCACATCATCTTTCAGTAAGGGAGCATAGGTCAGGCTGAGATAGAGCTTTTTGTGTCCCAGCTGAACTTGAAATTCTCGAGGCAACTGAACGGCATTCAAATCAAAGGTCAGTGATGACTCACCGATCATAGCGGTCAGCACAGCAGCTGTTGTAGCTCGAACATCTGGACTCGCCTGCATTTTCGCCAAAAACATCTCATGAAAATCCAATTCTTCATGGACCGGTGAGAAATCGAGTAGGGCCTGTTGACGTTTGAGATAAGTGATTGAAAAGTGTGGACAAACTCGTATTGTGGTTTTGCGAAAAACAAAATAGCGAGTTTACCATGCCACGATTACTGCTCACGGATGAGCATTGGTCGAAGCTGAAGCCGATTATGCTGGAGTCAGACATCTATGACAAATCGAATTTGCGCACGACACGCGAAGGCGTGCTGTATAAAC
>Ga0068877_10000455_pt1 | contig 35386 bp, 36 predicted proteins | sample NOAtaG_FD_66437 | JGI IMG/M metagenome (GOLD analysis project Ga0068877, IMG submission 66437) | Freshwater lake microbial communities from Lake Erie, under a cyanobacterial bloom - NOAA_Erie_Diel6S_1000h metaG | ecosystem: Environmental > Aquatic > Freshwater > Lake | place: USA: Ohio, Lake...
CAGCAAGCACAGCAGCAAGCACAGCAGCAAGCACAGCAGCAAGCACAGCAGCAAGCACAGCAGCAAGCACAGCAGCAAGCACAGCAGCAAGCACAGCAGCAAGCACAGCAGCAAGCACGGCAGCAAGCACGGCAGCAAGCACGGCAGCAAGCACGAGCCCAAATGTGAGCCCAAGCTCCCAGCCAGTGAGCGACCCACGCGGCCCTGTCTTAGCGGGCGAACAGGGTACGATACAGATGGCAGCCAAAAGCTCCCAGGGAGTGGAGGGGCCAGCAAAGTCGGCAGAAGGTCCCAGTCAGACCCAGGCAAGCATCAAGGCGCTAACGAATCGGATTATGAACTTTGTGGAAAGCCTCGCGCTGAAGCAGAACACGGCCCAAGGCCTCGACCCTCCGACCGCAGCTTCCTCTTTCAAGAGTCCCACTCAAGCTGCTCGAAGCGGAGACAATGCTGCTCCCTCATCAGCGGATCCGTCCGGATCGAATTTCAAAGAAATCAAGGCTCTCGAAGCTGCAGCAGCACAGATCGGTGAGAGAGTCTATATCATGTTTCCGAACGTCTCATTCTTTGGCAGCGCCAGCACCGAGATCACGGGAGAGGGGCGGCAGGTCTTAGAGCGATTCAGCAAGGTTTACATGCCTTTTGCGGGAAAAACAGTGATCAACATCGTGGGCTTTGCTGATGAGCGAGCTGTTCGCCCAATCCACCGCTTTCGGGATAATCTCGAGCTATCCGCCCTCCGCGCCGTCAGTGCTCAGAGAGTATTGGAAGGTATGGGAATTCCTCTGAACCGAACCCGACTGATGGGCCATGGTATCAAGTCCCAATTATTGCCGGACGAACAGGCCCAGGATCTCTCGTCGAGGTGGGCCTTGTCCCGAAAAATCATGCTCGTTATTGAACCGGAAGGGACCTAATCATGCAAAGTATACGAATGCTCCTCGTCCTCCTTTCCCTTTGCCCCTTGCACGAGCTATGGGCTCAAACCGAAGCCAAAAATCCGAAGGTCGCTGAGGTCGAGGCGTATCTCAGCCAAAAAATCATCACATATATGAACAGCCGCTTTCCCAGTATGCCGGTTCTGGTGTTTGTGCAAGTCGATCCGCTCAGGCGATCTCAGACTCCTCTTGCGGAACCAATCGCCCGAGAAATTCTGCCCTACTTTAACGAAGTACCCGCGGAGCAGCCGGTTGACGAGTGGGATGATCACCAACGTTCGGTCCATGACCTGATCCCACGAATTCGCTCTGTCAACATCAAAATCACTGTTCCCGACCTTGTTAGCAACGATGAATTATACGAGATGCGCGATTCCCTGTTCTCAAACCTCGCCCTTATCGGGGGTAGAGATCGGATCGAATTTGAACGCAAGCAGTGGCTACAAAAGCAGACCTGGCCATACGAAGAAATGATCATGGTCGGTATCGCCGTGAGCATTCTCCTCATTGGACTCTATGTTATCCTTCGAAATTTTGTGCAAGCATTAACCACTACTTTCAAAGAGTCGGCTCCAAAGACAACGCAGTCGGCACCACCACCTCCGATGCCGTTGGCCTTGGCCCAGAAACCTGACCAAGATAAAGTTGCGACGAGTAGCACCATGCAAATCAACGATTCGATACGAGTCGCTGATAAACTCCGAGTCATCTTGAAAAGTCTTGGAGACGATCCAGCCTTTCCAACTTTAGAAGACATGATGGCGCTTGAGGAAAAGGTCGATGAAGATCCTGCGTTTATTGGGACCCTGCTCCAGGAAATGCCACACCAAATGCAGGAGGAGATTTTCAAACGGAGTTCGAGCGAGCGATGGCTCGAGGCCTTTTTCATCAACAAGACACCTGATATCGAAAAGTTCAATTTTGTCCAGAAATTATCGCATCACAAAAGGGATGAGAAGCTACGCAACTGGACCGATCTCTTGATTGTACTCTGGAGACTCGGTGACCAACTAGGACCCTTCATAAAGGGAATCGACCAACGGGACGCTCTTGGTATATTGGCCTGGATGCCCACCAAGATTTCGATACCGCTGGCTCGTGAAAACTTCCCAGGTGGCTGGGGCATCCTTCTCCGACATGACTTCAAGCCTAACCCCCTTCCTGAGTCGGCTCTTGAGGCCCTGAAGGCGAAGGCGCTTGCCATAAAAGGCTACAAATCTTTTGATTTGCTGCAGCGATACCGTCACGAGCGGGGTCTTCTTGACTTTCTCCGAACGTGCAGCCTGGAAGAGGAACGGGAAATCTACCGCGCATCACGTCCCGATGCTAGCATCCACACCGTCCGCCCCCCATTTTTTATCGTATTCGAGGCACCTGAAGACGAGCTTCGGTATGTGGCCGACCGCTTCAGTGCGGCTGACTGGGGCAAGGCCCTGTTTAAGATCGATCGCAGCTTACGCCAGCGTATCACCCAGTACTTTTCCGAAAGCAAAAATTACCAGATGATCGAGGTACTCAAACAATACGATAGGTTCGGCCTGGGTGATGAAGAGGTAGGTGTGATGCGCGAGCAGATCGCGCGCCTTCTTAATCAAGGCCAGAAGGATAAGCAAGCATCAAGCCAGAAGCCTCAACGTTCCGGCGGTGACGCAACGTCCCCCGCAGTCCGGGAGCAAAGCGAGGGGGGTCCGAAGAATGATACGCCGACAGCTGCTTAAGATCGTGTTCGGAAGCCTACTTTGCACCAGTGGACCTGCAGCTGCCACGACCATCTATGGAACCGGAGGTTACTACAGTATTCAAGCTGAGACCTCAACCGGGAAGCAAACGATTGCCAACTTCGGTCACTATCGTTTCATCTATGATATCGAGATCGGCCAGCATCTTCTATTTCGACCCTCCTATTCCATTTACACCCTGATGGGACAAGGAGACATCGAGCTTGGGTATGGCATCGATCTTGAATTCGCTTATCTGCCCTTCTCACTCAATCGAGGGCTTTCCTACGGGACGCCTGATTTCAACTGGGCGTCCTATGAAATCGTCCGTCCCTATCTAGGTTTTTCGTTCCATCAACGGCAATATCAATCGATTCAATCGAGTTACGCCGGACTTGGGCTCTCGATCGGGAGTATTTATCAGTATTCGAAAACCCTCAGTATCCTCACGTATATGACGGTGATGTATTTGAGTGGTCCTCTATCTAGCACCATCCGAGAGCAGCAGCTCGCAGTGGGTATCGGGATGACTATTTAGGGTCTGTCCTCACAGGCCCACAACGACGCCTGCCTGAGTCGGACTCTTCTCGAGATCATGTCTGGACACGCAGGAATCTACAGATGAGGATGCAACGCCAACGACCAAGCGCTTTACGCCGCTTTTTGGTAAAGATTGGTTCACTCCCTCCTCAAAAGCAGTTTATGGCAACCTAGCATATTTCATAATTCGGTTGCCGTTTTGCGAAGGACATGGTTACACTGAAGGGAGTCATACATGTCAATTCGGAAAGTATGCTTCATCCCAGCATGCTCCTTCCATCATCGTCAAGTAGGAGACAGCAAGCAATCTATCTGTAGCTTAGACGCGTGTTGAAAAGGACCTTCTTGAAGGGACTCGATCATGTTGCAAGCCTTACTCCACTTTACATACTGTCAGATCCAAGTCTCAAACTCATCAATCGATGTCCATACCCCATTCTCACTGAGACATGATGCGCTGTGCATAACACAGAGCCTGTTCTTGAAATACCTGACCTGCAAGACCTTGGGTATCAGGAGGCTCAACTCCTCTGATTTTCCCCAATGTCGGCTCTGCAAGTCATCGGTCACCAACGCAGCATTTTGAAAGCACGTCCGCTGCGCAAAGAGTCTTGATTCTCCAGGGGCCTTATCCCGCATCGACTTGATACGTGCGATATCGCCACAGTGAAAGCTCCAAGCATGCAGCAGACTGCACCAGGACCACTCGCTCTCATAAGGAACTTTTCTACTGGGATACCTTTGGTATCCCCAAACCAAGGAGTGCGCAGATGTCAACACTTGGGAATCGACGCCGACTTGTTCATTCAAGCCATAAACACGCCCCTTCGGTCCTAGTTGGGGCCGCTTTACTGGACCTTCTTGATCGGACCGATGCTGTACCAAGAGTGGGGATTATCCTGGAAAAATATCTTGAGATCGAAACTGATCAGCACCGTAGGTTGATCCATCAATTCAATCAGCAACTGCTCAAGAATGTACGAGGGGGATATGATCCTGACTTTTTCTGGCATCATCACTCTCAACAGGATGCAGATGCCTCGCTGGAGCAGTATCTCGTCGAGGAATTTGTGGCCAGTACCAATTATCAGGCCTATCGGCTCGGACGGGAGCGCAATCTTGAGCTGAACACAAAGAGCCTGAACTTCGCTCCTTCCCGTGCGCTTCGATATCACCCCTAAGTATGTTTACTTGAAAGTCCTCGAACTCGAGGACTGCACGTCCACTCCGGGCATTGGAGCTTGGTGCGCCATGCCCCCACAAGGGTTCCTTCGGAACAGTCACGAGACTGAGGATCCTGCTTTAGCAAACGCAGAAGAACACGTCAGGACGGACAGAACTGTCTAAGCGGGCAAAGCGCCTGGGACCGACGAACGCCGCGCATCGATTTTTAAGAACCAGCGCCCTTGCTCATCCGGCCAGAGCGCTGGCGAACGATGCACGATCCCCCGTGCGCCAAGACCCAGGCCATTTTCTCCTTTCATCAGTCCGACTTGAAACGGAGCCAAGCGGTGTATGGTCGCCCCACAACGCATGATCTTCGTATTATCCCCTTTACCGAGTCCCGGACGATAGACGTCACGGTTGTCTAGCCATTCGGTTCCCGGTCCACGCAAAGTCACAAACAAGCGCATGGGGATCTTATCAACATGAAAGAGAGGACACATCTGGGCCTCTGCACGGGCCATTATCAATTGGTAGGTCCGAGCCTCTGTCACCTGCACGAAGCGCTCGATGATCTCCGACAACTCGCTAAATAAAGCTTTTTCCAAGGGATGCACAGCAGAGCGAGGAAGCCCCTTGAGCTGCGCAGCATTGAGCAAAAGTTGCCGTTCGGGACAGGAGTCGAGTGGTAACTGTGCCAGAGCAAGTCGCAGTCCCAGACTTGGCTGCCAGTCGTGGATCAGAAGGTTGACGTCCGGGTTGAGGACTCTATCCCACTGATCGAGGGTCTTGGTTTCAAGCACATGGCTCGGCCGTTTGTCTCTCGGACCGTGCTCTCCTCCCCACCCCAGGGCACCTGCAAAAGACTCCTGATCCAACATGTGTCGTCCCTTATTTCGAGCTCTGAGAATGTTTTGCATACTTCCGTTGGAAACGCTCGATGCGACCGGCGCTGTCCATCAGCTTTTGCTTGCCAGTGAAGAAGGGATGAGAGGCACTCGAAATCTCGACATGAATCAGCGGATACTCTTTACCGTCCGTCCACTGCATGCGCTCCGAGGAGGTTTTAGTCGAGCGGGTCAGGAAAGCGAAATCACTCGAAGAATCTTTGATAATCACATACTCGTAGCGAGGATGGATGCCTTCTTTCACAGGGGACTCCGGGGATGATGTGCTTTATTGCAATTATTTGCTTTAAAGCAGATACGCCTGCTCTGTCAAGCCCCGCAGATTAAACACACCCAACATGGTACAATTGGGGGAGACCAAGAATCCGGAGGTAAGCCATGCCTACATATGAATACCGTTGCCAAACCTGCTCTCAATCCTTCGCTGTGCAAGCTCGCATGGCCGATCCTCCGCCGACACAGGGTCCCGACTGCGAACAGGGGCACTGCCAGCTACAAAAGTGTTTGAGTCGTGTGCATGGTTTCGTGGCAGGTCAGCACCCCCCTGCGCCCGCCCTGGCCAGGCCAGAGCCTCCGAGAGAGTCAGCTACCCACGTCTGCTCGAAATACTGCGATCTGCACAAGTAGTGCTCGGCTGGGGACCCTTGCCACAAAGGCTTCTCGATCATTGCTAATTCTTGCAATTAAGAACTAGCTCGCTACGCTCTGTTTTTCCGCCAGCAGACGACGTCGGGTCTCCTTGAGGCCGAAGAACGCAATCGTCCATCCGACCAGCATCAGTCCTGCAGAAATAAAGAGTGAGCGCGGACCTTGAAGCATTTGGTAGAAGAACCCAAAACTAGCAGGACCGATGATGCGGGCTAAAGAACCGAGTGTTTGGGCCGTGCCCAGGGCAAAACCCTGCTGATGGGTGGGCGCGAGACGACTCGTCAGAGAGGACAGAGAAGGGTTCGCAAAGGCGGTGCCTGCCGACATAATCGCTAGGAACAGATAAAGTCCAACAGGACTCGGAGCTACCAAGGGTAGACCGATCATAGTGATGGCTAGCAAGAGCTGCCCGAGGTTCAGCATCCGCACCTCTCCCCACTTACCCAAAAGAGGCCTCGAGATTGCGCCATTGACCAGTACCAAGGTGAAGCCAATAAACATGTAGGCCAGGTACTGCTGCTTAGACTCGGTAATATGGAACGCATCGTTTAAGATCAAGGAAAGGACCGCTTCAACACCAACGAAGCCAAAGACCTGCAAAAATCCGAGAAGCATGACGATCCGAAAGGCTTGGTCCTGCAAGAGCAGCCTGAGATCCTGCCACCAATTCTGTCGTTCTTGATCCTTGTCCTGCATCACTGCCCCCAACTCTCTCACTTCGGAACTTGCAAAGTGGGGATGGGTTTCCGGCAGGCGTCTCACGACCAGCAGCAGATTCAACCCATTCAGGGCTGCTGCTGCGAGAGCGATGCCGTAGAGCGCGGACTCTGGATAGAGAAAGCTAACAAGAGCACCAATGGCTGGTCCCAGGGAAAATCCGAGACCGAAAGCGATCCCGATCAGGGCCATACTTCGGCCACGTTCCTGGGGCTTGGTGACATCCGAAATACAGGCTTGGGCGACCGCAATATTGCCGGAAGCCAGGCCCGCGACAAAACGGGCTATCAGCAGCACGAGATAGCTCCCGGCTAAACCGGTGAAGACTTGAGCCACGGTCGAGACCGCAATCGTTGCCACCAGCAGGCGCTTCCGTCCATACCGGTCGGAGAGACGGCCAAGCAGAGCGACGGCAAGCAAGGTTCCGATGGAGTAGATGCTCGCCACGGACACAGCTGCAAGATCTGACGCTCCAAAAGTACGGGCTACCAGGGGGATCACGGGGATGAACATCCCAAAACCGACCAGATCCATAAACACAGTAAAGAATACACCCGTCAAGACACGACGGCGCAATCCATCTCCTTGAGACGGAGTGTTCATAAGACCCCCCAAAACAATCTGAGCCGTTCTACCGACCCATAGGTTTACCAAAATTAGGTCGCTCTTGAAATCGAGAAAGGTCAGCGGTGGTCTCTTCATGAGGCCTCAGGTCCTTGAGCACTCGCTTCATCGCCCGAGGTATTGGATCAGCTTCTCGCGACGTGTCGTTCCCTCCTGGGCCTCAACTTTGGCGAGGACCTGGTTGGCTCCTACTGCTACGCCGCTGCCGCCTGAGGCTGCGATCTGCTCAAAATTTTCAAGAATGTTTTCGGCATCGGCTTCGCTCATCGATTCGAGTCGACTCCTATCGAGCGTACCATCGGCTGCGACCGCTCTGAATTGTTTAATGTAAAGGATGGCATAAGCCGCCTGATAGAAGTCGAGCTGTAAGCTCGCCCCCGATGCGTAGCTGATGGCTGTATTGCTTTTATCCCGATGCTCAGCAGGCAAAGCCAGGATCGCCTCCTTGGCCAGTCGCATGGCTTCGATTTGCTCTAGGGACGGATCTTGCGGCAGAAAGCCTCCAAGCTGATCGATCAACGATGTTTGTCCATCACCTCCGAAACTGCCCTGTGCTGCCTTGATAAGATCAAATCCAGCAGCTCCCGCATATGCCGCAGCCAGCAGCGTATAACGATCATAACGTGTTGGCTCAGCACGTACGAGCGCCTCGTACCTTTTGACGGCAGATGCATAGTCCTCGGCTTCCAAGGCTTGACGTGCTTCTTCATCGGCGCTGAGAGACACATAAGGCTTCGCTTGGCTCTCGGTGCCACACCCTTGGAGCAGCAGAAGACAGCTCGCAAGCATGAATATCTGTATCGATTTCATGGGGGGCCCCTTTTAAAAACCAAGACTTGTATAGATCATCACCATATTGCGCTGCTTCTCACCTGGATAATCTCCGAGCTCTCGTCCATATGCGGTAACACCGAGCTTAAACAGAATAAGATCCATGCGTACCCCAAAGCTTGGTATCCCCTGATAAAGACCAACGGCCAAACCTAGCATCTGTCGTACCATCACGCGAGCTCCGACATAGACCTTCTTGAAAGTTTTTTCCTCAGCATAGGCTCCCAACACATCCCGAAAGTCGAGACTCAGATGCAGCACTTCGGTGGTTCCATGCCACGCCACCCCCACCCCTGCGTGCATGGTCTGCGGAATCGACTCCTCGGTCCCTGACAGCTTGGTGGCTCCGAGGTCCTCGACCTTAAGGCCGAGACTGAGGTCGAGACTATGGTTCTGCCACAAAAACAAGGCACCGACATCGGCCCCAGTCCCCTTGCCGATTTTGACTTCATCGCGTAAGTCATTTGGGTTCTCGACTAACTCACGGACTCGATTCTGGTCGGCAATCGGCACGCTGATGGTTGGCTCTGCGACGTACAGATGCTTAGCAGTCAATCCCAACGAAAGCCAGCGCCAGGGTCGTGTCGCCAAGCTGGTAAGAGCCCCTGCATAAGCTTCCACCGCAAAATCGATCGTCGGGAGTCCAGCGTCTCCGAAGCGACGACCTGCGACGTCCACTTCGAAACGATTGAAGGCTGTGATCGCTAGATTTTGATTCAAAAAGCTCAGTGTCGTCGTTTGTCCAAAATGAAGCGAACGTCCAAAGAGTTGGTCGACAAAGTTGCTCTCCCCTGCCCCGGCAGCATCACCAATACGAGTCGACCCAGACTCTGCAAGATCGCGATCGATCATCACCCCGGTTTGCAGACCCAACCAGCGGATGTAAGCTGCTCCCAACGGAAGCAACGCGGGGTTTGCAAAGACAATACCCTCCTGACTGGCCCGCGTCAGGGTCGTACCTCCGGCCGCGAGATCGAAGGGTTCCGTATAAACTAATTCACTCGACCTCTTGGCCCAGACCTGGGAGGCAAACGCAAGATTGAGGATGAAGAGCGAGCACAAGAATCGCATGATGTCTAAGCCCTGAGCACAGTGTCCGTGTGAGGTATCGGGTCGCGACCCAAGCGGCATGAGCCGAAGGCCAGGATGGAGCAAAAGCCTCATTCTATGCGATAATAGAGGGACAACGTACCTTGACGCCGGCGTCCAGGGGAGGTCCTACTGTGTTCCGAATATTCCTGAAAAAAAAGCTCCATTCGGGAGAAAAGACCAAAAAAAATGAGAAGCAGGAGCGGGACCTAAGCGCCAAACAACGGAATCGGCGCCTCTACGAACGTTACTCTGTCGATCAGCAGCATCTGACCGTTCTCAACGATCAGGACATCCTGGTCATCCGGGACATTTCTGCCAAAGGCTTCAGCTCGGATGTATCCAGTCGGGCTTACGATCGCTTCGAACTGGGTGACATCTATTCCGCACGCATGCGCTACCACGGTGACGTCCAGGACGTTGATGTCAAGGTCGCTTGGAAGCGTGATCGTGCTGTGGGCTTCGAACTTCACAAGCCAAAGTCAAACGTTTTGATTTTCTTTCAAAGACTCCTGCGCCCCATTCAACTGGCTCGCTCCCTATCACAGGTCGACGCCGCCTTCATGCGCGATCAACATGCGGGGATGCTCTGGTTTCATGGGGAAGACGTGGATCTCTATCTGTGGCAGAGTGAGGAGGAAGGCCTCTCAGCATGGCAGCTGATCGCCGATCGCCAGGTCGTGGAATGGTCCGCTGTACACGGCCTCAAGACGGGAACGATTCAAAACTTCAGTCGCACAGAGCTCGGGATCCTCGAGCCGGGCACTGCCAATCGGGTGATCGATCCCGATCCTGACCCTTTACGCCTCCGGTTCGCACTCGACCTCATTTCGGCTCTCCCCTTCAACGAGCGCAACGACCTCGCCAAGACTTTGGATGTAACGCTCGCCGGCTAGCCTCTTTGCTTGCCAAGCCTCCCTGGGCCAGATAAAGTCTAAGCTTTGATGCCCTGGCGAGGACATAGGCATGCGAGAATCACGATACAAGGAACGTTGGTTGAAAAACCTGGGCCACTATCTTGCCCGTGATCAAGAACGCGTCGAAGGGGCCTTGCCCAGCGCTAAGGAATTTTTGGGAGCCCTAGCCAGTTGGGCTGGCAAGGGCCGAGACGAGTTGCTGCAGGTGATCTGCCGCGAAATCGGCCAGGCGACCGCGGCCGTCCTCCGCGAGCCTTTGACGCAGCTGCTCCACCAAAAGAAACTTCAGATCACCATCGAGCTACTGACCAGTGAAGAAACCGCGAAAACCAAGCCATCGAAGCCTCGGGCCGGGGCCCGCAAAGTCCGCAAACGTCGTTCCAGCGAACCCCAGCACGCTTGATGTGACGATTGATGCCGTTGCCTTTGGGGGTGATGGCATCGCTCGGCTTGACGGAAAAGTCATCTTTGTTCCCGATACGGTTCCCGAGGAACAGGTGCGTATCACGCTGATCGAGAACAAGGGTCGCTTTGCCCGTGGCAAAGTGCTAAAGCGTTTGCGCCTGGCCCCTTATCTGCAGCAAAGTCCCTGTCCTTATTCCAAACGCTGTGGTGGTTGCCAATGGTTAGAAGTCCCCTACACCCATCAGCTCGCCTGGAAGCAAAGCTTTATCGTGGCTGCCATGCAAAGAATTGCTCGCTGGGAGGTACCGGTCGATTTTCAGGTCTTAGCCTCTCCTGAGCAAAAGGCTTACCGCAATCGCATCAAGGTTCGACTTCGCTCGCACGAGGATGGACGACTTGAACTGGGATATTATGCGAAAGGCAGCCATGAGCTCGTCGCAATTGAAAGCTGCTGGATCGCAGCCTCGCCGATCAACGAGGCTCTGCGGCGTCTGGCTCAACTGCGTCTGCAACCTCAACTTCGCACCAGCACCTACGAACTCGAACTCCAGCACTTAGCAGGCGACAGGGTCACTGCTATCCTGCTTTCGCCGCTTGCTGCAGAATTTCGCCGCTCCATGATCGACGCGGCAGCCGGGGATCCCTGGCTGCGTGAGCATATCCTCTGGCCTGACACCACGGATGCGCCTCATCTTCTCGAGGAGGACCATGGTCTTGCCTATCGCACCTTTGCTGGCCAATTCCAGCAGGTGAATCTGGCGGCCAATCGCCAGCTTCGCACCTGGGTTCGTGAGAAGGTACTCGCCGCAGGCGCTCGACGGATTCTGGATGTATTTTGTGGCAGCGGTAACTTTTCGCTGCAATTGGCGAAGGAGGGTCGAGAGGTCTGGGGTATCGAGGTCGCTGACGTTGCGATCACCTGCGCTCAGGAGAACGTGCGCTCCAACCAGTTGCAGAACGCTCACTATGCCCAGGGTTTTGCCCATCAGATTCTGGATCGATTCCCTGAGCTCTCGCAGGGTGTCGACTGCATCATCGTCGATCCGCCACGCAAGGGCATGGCAGAAGCTCTTGCTCCTCTGCTACAGATTCCCGCTCCGCTCTTGATCTATATCAGCTGCGACCCTAACACTTTAGCGCGTGATCTGAAGGAACTTATGGCGGCGGGCTATCAGGTTGAGGAGGGTATGGGGGTCGACTTTTTTCCCCATAGCTATCACGTCGAGACCGTGTTGCTCCTGAAACTCGGGGTTTGTGCGAAGGAGTCTCTGTCCTGAAATGCCCATTTAGGCCGTCAAAAATGGGCGAAAGACTAGCGGCATGATGGGAGTTAACATTCCTCCCAACTCCGACACCATCACAACCCCTGTGAACGATCCCAAAGCTGCCGCCGATCTCAAAACAGCCTCCGTCCTCTCAAACATTCGACATGACAGCTCGATACAGCTACTATCACGACATGGACCCAGTTTTTGGGGAGCAAACGATTGGACTACAGAGCACTGAGTGACGAAGATAAGCTAAGGAAACACCAGATGATTCTAGAGGCAACCTTGCGCCTGTTCAAGCGCGATCGTGAGCTGCATACGGCGGCCACTATCAGTAAGGAAGCCAAGATCGCCAAGGGCACGCTGTATCTGTATTTCAAAACCAAAGAAGAGATCTATATGGAGCTCTTGGTGAGCAATTTTCGCCGATGGCACGAGATACTCAGAAACTACCTTCTCGACTCGAAACCAACAGCTGAGGAGTTGATCGAATACATGTGTCGCAGCCTTGCTGACTTTACCGCCTTTGTCGACTTGTTTGGTCTGGCTTCCGTCCTTCTCGAGGAGAATCTGGACGTGGATTATGTTCGATCGGCCCGCATCAGGATGCGTCAGGAGAGTTTGCGAACAGCTCAACTTATCTCCAGGAGTTATGACGCCTGGTCGGAAGATTTTTGCAACCATCGCCTCCGACGCTTTTATACCTACGCCATCGGCTTTTGGAAAGAATGCTTTCCTTCATCCCAGGTCAAACAAGCTTTTGCTGAAGAATTTGCTGATCAGAATCAGCTAGAAAGGAAATTCTTCGCTGAGATTCTGTATATGAATCGACTGATTTGGGGCATAGGAAGCTAAAAAAGCTGGAAGCGATCGCAACCAGCTTTGATTGTCCTCTCAATTCATGCCGAGTCCACGTCGGGCCGATTCGACCGCTGCCCCGACTTTCTGGGGATCGGTACCACCTAGACTCGACTTTTTCTTAAGCACCGCTTCCATATCGAGCGCTTGATACACGTCGACCTCGACCAGAGGGCTAAAGCTCAGATAATCTTTCAGGGAGAGTTCGCCGAGACTCACACCTTTTTTGATCGCATGAACGACGATTTCGCCAACCAAATGATGCGCCTCACGGAAGGGCACACCTTTTGCCACAAAATAGTCTGCTAAGTCTGTAGCATTCATGTAGCCTTTGTGAGCTTCCTGCTGAACGCGCCCCTCATTGACCTGCATGGTATCAATCACCAGACTCATGACACGAAGGCAGGATTGCACCGTATCGAGACTATCAAACAAAGCCTCTTTATCTTCCTGAAGATCTTTGTTGTAACACATCGGCAAGCCTTTGAGTGTCGTCAGCAGGGCCACCTGCTGGCCGATCACGCGACCGGTTTTGCCGCGAATCAGTTCCAAAGCATCAGGATTCTTCTTTTGTGGCATCAAGGACGAACCGGTTGATACCGCATCCCCCATCCGAACGAATTGGAACTCGTCGGTACAGTAGATGATAAGGTCCTCCGCCATTCGACTAAGGTGCACCATACAAAGGCTTGCTGCACCCATGAACTCGACAACAAAGTCACGATCCGAGGTTGCATCCAGACTGTTCGCAGTGACACCGTCGAATCCTAGGATCTCAGCCAGATACTTTCGATCAACTCCAACGCTGTTACCTGAAAGGGCGCCTGAGCCCAAGGGTAGAATATTGACCCGTTTCCTCGTATCGATCAGGCGAGCTGCATCCCGCTGCAGCATTTCAAAATAAGCTAGCAGGTAATGGGCGAAAAGTATGGGCTGGGCCTTCTGAAGATGGGTGTAGCCGGGCATCGTCAGCTTCGGAAACTGACTAGCCTTGGTCACCAGCGATCTCTGTAGACCTCGGATACTGGCCAGCGTCGCATCGATAGCATCCCGTAGGTAGAGCCTCAGATCGGTTGCGACCTGATCGTTTCGACTTCGGCCTGTATGCAGTTTTTTTCCAAGTACACCCACGCGCTTGGTCAGCTCAAACTCGACGAAGGAGTGCACGTCCTCGTAATGATCGCGTAGCCCCTGCTCAATGAAGGATGGATCAGTTTCCACCCTTTTTTGGAGCTCTTCAAGACCTGCGAGAACCTCCTGCAGTTCGATCGAAGTGAATAGGCCTGCACGTTCGAGTCCACGAGCATAGGCCATACTTCCCACAATATCGACCACCGCCAGCCGGCGATCGAAGCTGAAGGATTCATTGAAAGCGAAGAAGAAGTCATCCTGCTTCTCGCTAAAACGGCCACCCCACAAAGATGTCATAACACGCGCCTCAGTGTTGGGCCTGAGCAAGCATACGCAGGCGCAGGGCGTTTAACTTGATGAAACCTTCGGCATCCGCTTGGTTGTAAACCTGGTCGGCTTCGAAGGTTGCCAGCTGCTCATTGTAAAGCGAGTAGGGTGAACGACGACCGAGGGTCGTGACGGTCCCTTTGTAAAGCTTCAGACGAACATCGCCAGTGACTTTCTCCATCATCCCTTCGATCATACCCTTGATCGCTTGGAATTCTGGAGCAAACCAAAAGCCGTTATAGATCATCTCAGCCACTTTTACCGAAAGACTATCCCGCAAACGCATCACGTCACGGTCTAAAGTCAAAGTCTCCAGAGCCCGGTGCGCCTGATGCAGAACCGTGACACCCGGGGTCTCGTAAACGCCACGAGATTTCATGCCGACGAAACGATTTTCGACGACATCGACCCGACCGATCCCATGCTCACCCGCGATCTCATTCAAACGTGTGAGAAGAGCCACAGGAGCCATACCCTCGCCATTGATGGCGACAGGGACACCACGCTCGAAGGAGAGCGTCAGTACAGTCGGAGCCTGCGGCGCTGCTTCCACAGACTTGGTCAAAAGGAAGATATCGTCGGGCGGAGCAGCCCATGGATCTTCCAAGATACCCCCCTCGTAGCTGATGTGCATCAGGTTAGCATCCATGGAATAGGGCTTCGCCGCGGTCGCCGTCACCGGGATCCGATGCTCATGAGCATAGTTGATCAAGTCTGTTCGCGATTTGAACGGCCACGAACGCCAGGGTGCAATCACCTTGATATCAGGCTTGAGGCTGTAGTAGGTGAGCTCGAAACGCACTTGATCGTTCCCTTTGCCCGTAGCGCCATGGGCTACGGCGTCCGCGCCGACTTTCTGGGCAATTTCGATCTGACGCTTGGCGATGACCGGACGGGCTACCGAGGTACCCAGTAGATAATGGCCTTCATAGATGGCTTTGGCTTTGACAGCGTAAAAGACATAATCACGCACGAATTCATCACGCAGATCTTCGATAAAGATCGAGGAACAACCTGTGCTCAGTGCTTTTTCTTCCAGCCCCGAAAGTTCCGCACCTTGGCCAATGTCAGCAGTAAAAGCCACCACTTCACATTTATAGGTTTCCTTAATCCACTTCGACATCACCGAAGTATCAAGTCCGCCGGAGTAGGCGAGAACGATTTTCTTTACCCCTTGCATCGACTTCACTCCTTTCTTTCTGCTGTGACAGGATGTCCCATCAATCAAACAACGCAAAGACCTTGCGTAACACTTTAGCTTGAGTCTGGCGATTGGCGACGGCGACGAAAATGGTATCGTCTCCGGCGATCGTGCCTAGAATCCCAGGAATATTCGCCCGATCGATGATGACCCCGGCCCGATTTGCATTTCCTGGTCCCGTCTTGAGTACAATCAAGTTGTCGCCTGCTGTCGTCGCATCGAGGCGATCGACCTTACTGGATTCGCCGGGGGCGATACTGGGCGTCTTGTAGAAACCCTCGACCTTAACCACTCCAAGCTTTTTCAAATCGCGGGAGATGCTGGATTGCGTGGTATCAAAACCGCGGTCCTTCAGGTGCTCCTTCAGATCGTGCTGATTGCTCACCTTGTTCGTGCGGATAATCTCAGCAATGATGCTCAAACGATTTTGATCTAGCATGGATGCAACCCTATGCGATTCTTATGCATAAAAAGAATTTGCATACGCATATTTACATCAATATGCAGCCATTCCAAGCGAAAAGTGAATCGCGTTCCTAATTTTTTTAAAAATGGGCCCTGAGAAAGTGCAAGCTTCTGCCATCGCCCCTGGACAAAGTCCCCTTAGCCGCTACAATGTGGGACTTCAAAGTTCCAAGTCAGATAGCCTTCAGCGGGAGTAAGGTGCGAATGACACTCGCAAAAAACATGTATGGTCGCTTTGATTGGAAGGACAAAAGCTTTTTGACGAACCTTTTGTCCGCGCTCTGTGTTCTCGTGGGTTACATAAGCCCTATTGGCGGCCCTGTGATCCGCGACATCGGCTGGTTCGCGCTCTCGGGTGCCGTTACCAATTGGTTGGCGATTTATATGCTCTTCGAACGCATACCGGGGCTCTACGGTTCGGGGATCATCCCCCTCAAATTCGAAGATTTCAAGGCTGGCATAAAAAAGATGATGATGAACCAATTTTTCACCCGAGAGAACATCGAGCGCTTTATGGGTAGCCAGAGTGGAAAAACCTTTGAAAGCCACATCTTGCTAGAGGCCATCGACTTCGAGCTGCTGTTCGAGAAGCTGATCGCTGCGGTTCAGAGCTCACCCTTTGGTCCGATGTTAGCTATGTTCGGTGGTATCGAAACCTTGAAAAATAGCCTGCGCGCCCCCTTTGAAGTCAAGATGCGCGAAGCGATTCAGGAACTTGTGCAATCAGAGAAATTTACCACCATCGTCAAGCGGGTCCTCACCCAAGACTTTTCGTCCGACAACTGGACCAGCAAGATCGACCAAGTCGTGACCGCTCGTCTCAACGAACTGACCCCTGATATGGTGAAGGAGATCATCCAGGACATGATTCGTTCGCACCTTGGCTGGCTGGTCATTTGGGGAGGAGTCTTTGGTGGCTTGATGGGTCTTATCGCCGGCTTGCTCAGACTCTGAGCGCTCCCGCTTGATCCCTGTCGACAGGTATCCACCGCTCCGCACGTGCTGCACACGAGTCGTCACTCGTGCCGCAGCGCGTCGATGGGCGCCAAAAGCGAAGCCTTGCGCGCCGGATAAATACCGAACACAATCCCCACTCCCATCGAGAAAAAGCAAGCGAGCAGGACCGACGAGGCACTGATACTGGCATTCCAACCAGCGACCTTAGCCAGACCGATAGTGATCAACCAAGCCAGCGCTACACCGAATAAACCACCGATCACGCTGATCACAACAGATTCGACCAAAAACTGGGACAGGATATCGCCACGCGTAGCACCCACAGCCTTGCGAAGACCGATCTCTCGGGTCCTCTCGGTGACCGAGACCAACATGATATTCATGATCCCAATCCCGCCGACCAGAAGAGAAATCGATGCGATGACCGAAAGCAGCATCGTCATGACTCGTGTGCTCTCTGAGAGCGCAGCCTGAAGATCTGCCATATTACGAATCTGCAGAGCATCCTCGCGCTGAGACAGTGGAACATTTTTCCGACGCAGCATCGTGTCGAGGACCCTATCACTGACATCCTGGGTACGCTTGGGGTCGCTGACCTCGATATCGATGTAATCGACATGATTACGACCTAACAATCGGTACATGGCACTCATCACCGGAACGACCACAATATCGTCTTGATCACGCCAGCTACTCGCGCCTTTTTCAGGCAAGACGCCGATGATTTGGAAATTGATGCGATTGATTTTGATCATTTCACCAAGCGGATTTTTGCCATCGAAGAGCTCTCGAACCAGTGTCATGCCGATCACGGCGACCCTCGCTCGCATGCGATTTTCCTCGTCTGTGAAAAAGCGGCCGATCGTGGGCTGAGCCGCTCGCATCCGAGCGTATGACGCCGAAGCTCCTAGGACTGAGGTGCTCCAATTCTTGTTACCAAATGTCACTTGGGCCCGGCCGTTCACATTAGAAGCTACTTCTTTGATGGCAGGGATATTGCGGATGAGTTCGGCGTCTTCGGGCAAAAGCCGAACCGCAGCCCCACTGTCCATCATCACGCCCCCAGCTCCTCGCACATTGCCGGCCCTAAGAACCAGCAGATTCGAGCCAAGAGACGACAACTGATCCGCTATGGCCTGCTGCGCTCCTCGTCCCAAGGCCAGCATGGCAACGACGGCTGCAACACCGATCAGTATACCGAGCATGGATAGACCCGTGCGGATCTTGTTGGCTACCAGTGTCTTGATACCGAGACGGACATGTTGAGCCACATCGAGGAGGAGGGAGTGGCGACCTCGATCATGAGCAGGTCGTGCTGTTTGGGCCTCCGCTCCGTGCATGGGCACCAAACGCTCATCTGACTGCACCGCTCCGTCGCGCATCCGAATCAATCGCTTCGCCTGCTGTCCGATTTCTTCTTCATGGGTGACGATGACGATCGTGATCCCCGACTCGTTCAGCTGCTTGAGAGCAGCCATAATATCTTTTTCACTTTTGGAATCGAGATTACCTGTCGGCTCGTCAGCAAATATCATGAGTGGATTATTGATCAGCGAGCGGGCAATCGCCACCCTCTGCTGCTGCCCTCCAGACAGCTCATTGGGTCGGTGGAACATCCGCGTGCCGAGCCCCACCTGTTCCAGCAGGGCCTTAGCACGATCGAGATCGGTTTTGCGTTCGGAATAGATGAGTGGCAGAGCGACGTTCTCGGCAGCCGACATCCGAGGCAAGAGGTTGAATTGCTGAAAGATAAAGCCAATGACCTCACGACGGAGTACAGCCAACTCATTCTCATCGAGCTGAGCGACCTCCCGACCATTGAGCTGGTAGGACCCCTCATCAGGCACATCCAAAAGCCCCAGGACATGCATCAGGGTGGACTTACCTGAACCTGAAGGCCCCATAATAGCGACGAAGTCGCCCTGTTCAATGGTCAGGGATACCCCCCGCAAGGCATAGACGATCTCATCGCCCATCTCATATCGTTTGTGAATATTGCGGACTTCAAGCACCTTCAGCTCCTCCGGCGCGAGCCGCCCCCAAATGGTGAGAAGGGACTGCCATTATTCTTTTCGCCCTTCGGCATCACAGCTTCCTGGATCAAGACGATCGCCCCCTCCTCAACCCCCTCGAGGACCTCCGAAAGACGGCCATCCGTGAGTCCCACTTTGATTTCTTTTTCCACAGCTGGATTCTTGGGATCGCTACCTTTCACCAGGATCGTAAACCGACCATCCGACACTTTAAGCGCCTCACTGGGAATCGTCAGAATCGCCTTTTTTGATTCGATAAAAAAGGTCACGTTCGCTGTCATACCGCTCCGCATAAACTCAGGCGTCTCAGTCGGCACAACGTCGACGATATAGGTTGTCACATTATTGACCGTCTTCGCATCGTAAGCGATCTTATCAACGATCGCTTTCACGGGCTGCTTTGCATAGGCGTCGAGGATAATCTCAGCCGCCTGATTGGCTTTCACTTGGGCAATATCGGTTTCGTCGACTTGGGCCTTGACGGTCAAACGATCCGAGAGAACCAAAACCGAATCTACATTACTGAAGGTTTGTCCAGGTTCAACATTCTTCAAAATAATCATCCCGCTGATCGGAGAGATGATAGGAGTCGGTCGATACATGGCCTCCCATCGCTTGAGTTCGGCTGGACCTTGAGCTCGTGCCGAATCTAAAAGTGCAGCTCGTTCCGTTGAGCTCATCCAAGCTAGGATCTGGCCTTTCCGGACGAGATCACCCTCCTGAACCAGCACCTGCTCCACCCGCCCTGCAATGGGAGGTTTGATTTCCAGACGGTTCTGCGGCTGCACCACCCCCGTGCTTAGGATGGTGATGTCCATATCCTGGCGGGTGACCGTGACCTCCCGGTAGCTCACGGGCTCGACCCGATTTTTCTTCCAGTAGAAGTAAGCACCAGCCCCCAGAGCGAGGACGGCCACCAGACCCAGTCCTAGATACTTTTTCGATTGCGAACGCCCCTGACTCACGGGATCACCCCTTTCCCTTGGGCCAGCTCAAAGCTGGCTTCTGCCGTCACACGATCACGCTGACTCGAAAGCACGGTACGCTGTCGCGTCACAAGTTCGCTCTCGATCTGATCCCAGTCTTCGAAGGAGATCAAGCCATTGTTATACTTCGACCGAGCGATTTCCGCTCGCAACTGGGCTGCCTTCAAAAAAGTCTCCTCCACTCGCACCCGCTCCTCAGCCTCGGTCCAGGCAGCATAGCTCTGCTGCAGACGAGAGCTCAGCTGCCGTCGCAGATTCACTAAGGTCTCCTGTGCGGCATTAAGACGCGAGACAGCGACCTGAGTTTCCGCACGATTGAGTCCACTGGTGAAAAGTGGGTAATTGACGGACAGAGCCAGTGACCAGCTGTCGCGCTGCGGGAAGAACGCATCGCCTTGGCGCCCATACTCCCCGGCAAAGGCAAGCTTGGGAAAGTAAGCGGAGCGTGCCAGTGTCACGGCACTCTGTGCTGATTCTGTGTCGGTCGCAGCCAAGCGGTATTCGACGCTGCTTGTCGCGAGAGCAGCAAAATCGGGCTGTGGTGTTGGCGGCTTGATCACAGGAACGTCATCGGTGACCCGTAGATTCTCTCGTTCGTCACGCCCCAGGATACGAGCGAGCTGGGCACCTGCGACCTGCATGGTATTGCGAGCTTGCAGCGCTTCATAGCGAGCTTGACTGAGGTAGGCCTGAGAGAGGAGAACCGATCCTTTGTTTTCCCGCCCGCTCTCAAAACGCAGTTCCACCAGCCTCAGGTTTTCCTGGCGACGGCCTATGATGTCGTCTTGCAGCCGAATGGCTTTCTGTGCATAAACCAAATTTGCATAGGCTGCTTTGAGCTCGCTGCTCACCTGAGCGCGCACCTGTTCCAGCGACCTTTCTGCTTTGCGGCTTAGGGCTTCTGCCTGGTCGACCCGCGCTTCGTCAGCCCAGCCGGAAAAGAGACTTTGATCGACGCGGAGTCCTGTGGTCCAGTTGCCAACGGGGTCGTTGAATGTGCTGGGTGCGGGCGAACCAGGGACCGACTCAGCGCCTCCGTAACGATATCCAAACGAGGCGGACACTTGGGGAAAGAAGGCACTCTTGCGTGCGATCACGTTTTGCTGGGTGGCGGACACGTCCTCTCGTGCGGCTTGCATCTGCGCGTTGTTGCGCGCCACTTCTTGGATACTAGCCTGCCAACTCAGATCGGTCGCAGCCTGCACCTGCAGACTGCGCCATCCGAGTGCGAAGAGAATGACTCCCTTCTTAAGTTCTCTCATATGACTCCCTTTTCCTAGCGCAGAGGGCCCAGACTGGCCGGCAAACGGCTGGTGGTGCCACTTGAAAAACTTCTTTTCATACAGAAAAAGCTGGGTGGGAGCAGTTCACCTTTTTTTAAGCGCTCAGAACGGGTTTCTAACTGCTGAATTGAAATCGGTCGGTTTAAAAGAACGCTGGAGGCTTAGGCGCACCAACCCGGAGTCAGAGGGTTTTTATGCACCGAGTGGATCCCGGTCGTTGCTAAACGCGCAGGGGAGGAAAACGATCAGGCAGCTGCTGGATTTCGTTCCAGTGTCATTTGCAACTCGGGCACCAGCACCCGAACACTTTCTTCATTCAGGGTGAGCTCGAAATGATAACCCTCAATGATGAGGACACTCCAACCTTGCCGCACCAGCATCTCGGGGGTCAGGCTGTAAGTCAAGCCCCCCTGGAAGCGCAGATGCAACTCACCCGATTCCCGCCAGGAGACAGCTTCAAGCACCCGACGTTGGCTTGCGTCAACAGGCTCAGGAGCCGTGGTTCGAAAGGATGATGCTGGCACCACGAACGGGGGCGATGATACTTGAGCTGTGGACGGCGAAGACGTAGAAACCCTTTCCCAACTGCCTGGAAGAACGGCTCCTGGGGAGTTTAAAGTCCCCTCGTCTCCGAGATCAAAATCATCTTGACCCAAACTATCTTCGTCGATACTCACCCCAGAGCGAATCTGTGACACGACATCGTACTTCTTCGAAGATCCAGTCGGCTCGTTGAGGCGATAGATGGCATCACCAGGTTGGAGTGCATGTCCGTCGGTGCTAGGATGCGCAGAAAATTGTACCGATTCGGCAAGCTCCATGCTGAAGGCGATGCAAAGAAAATCCTCTTCGCTCGTGAACCAGAGCCTCACGTTATGAGGCTGAGTGGAATAGGTTTCGAAAATGGCCTCGCTTGCTTCCGTCACCGAAGGTGGGTTCAACTTCAGCACAATCCCAAGGGGCATGAGCTTGTTCTTGATCCGACCGAGGATCAGATTGCTGAGTTCACCTATCCAATCATGCAGCAGAAGATCTTTGTCGGAACCACCTATTTGATAGGCCGGACAGGTGCGCTCCAGGAAACCAAAGTCACAGCCTAATACCGCAGTCCCGTGCATGCGCTCACCTTGGAATCCCATGATACTGACGCAGACCGAATCTGGCCAATTCACAAGTTCGCCCTGGTAGGTATCCTGAAGTCGAGTCAACTCACATTGGGGCAGGGTTTGCTGGAGCGCCTCCTGCACAAAACTTTCGAAGATTTGCTGCTGCTCTTGATTCACGGGCCTGCCTCACGCACGTATTCTCTCTAAAGGCGAATCGGCTGTTCCCAAGGAAAGCTGAGGCCTCGACGCGAGCCCCCTCCTGTCGGGTGACCGGCAAGCACCGAACATCTCAATTTTTTCTTCGATTATCCGAGAAATGTCCAAACGCATTCTATTCTCTCCTGTTGGCATTCCTGATAGGGCTGAGCATACTGGGGGGAAGGTATAGGAGGAGGTCGTTTTCATGAAAAAGTCGTGGCTTGTTGCAAGTCTTATCTTTGCTACAGCGACCCAAGAAGTCCGAGCCTACGAGATGTCGCTGGGTGTAGGTCGGATGTCCAGCTGTCTCGCACGCACGGTGGAGGGAGAAGCTGCCTGTAGCTTCGGACCAGGTGTAGCCTACAGTCTCGGCCTCAATGTGTGGGGACAGAGCTACCAGGTCGAGGCTCATCAAAAATCAGCAGGGGACCAGAGTCTAGCGACAGACTCTGCTGACATGGGTCTGCGATTTATGGCTCATGCCGACCGTTGGGAAGATATCGTGGCGATCATCGCAGTTGCCCTCTTTATGGCGTCACTGGGTTATGCTCTACTCTATCCTTTTTCTTCCCGACTGGACATCGGCTTCATCGGTCGAAGTGGATGGCAGCAGCAGGATGCTCATGACCTCGAACTGTGGCGGAATGAAGCCGGAGTCTACATTCGTGCTTACCTCTCTCAGCACTTCCCACTCTATATTTATGCGAGTGGTCTCTACTCCTACCAAAATCTCACCGTGGATGCTGTGCAAAAGCAACGGGATGTCTTCGTCAAGAGTATGGGTCTAGGTCTCATGGCTCCTCAGGGTGGAGGTCCCTACTTTCATGGTCTCTGGGAGCGGAGCACCCTCTTGGATCCCTCGGCGCGCGAGCTATTGGAAGATTCCACCGATACCAAAATTCTGAAAACCTCTCTCGCAAAGGTGATCGACGGATCCTATTTCGAGGCTGGTTATCTCTGGCGATTCTGATCAAGATCAGCGACAAGGTCTCACGCCTACCGGGAGCTCACCCCCTCGTTTGAGATCGGGGTCAAAGACCAGATCACGGCGCCCTGTCAGCGTCTGGAGTCGCGCAGTGTTAATACCCTTGTAAGCTAAGAGACGATCCACCTCCCACTCACTGGCTGGTAACGAGGCGAGGTCTGAATGGAATGTGTTGGTCTCCGTCTTCAGACCTATCTTGGCCAGTTCACTCTGCCGTTGCTCACAAAATGCATCCTGGAATTCTAACCAATCCTGAAGATGCCGCTCAGCAGTCTCTCCAGCGGAGAAAAGCTCTCGAATGGCGATCGAATCGAATTTGCCCAATCGAAAGGATTCCGGTTTGCCCAAGGTCGAAAGATAACCTTCGACCTTGGCTCCCTGCTCAAGCCAATACCGCACCCGACTCTCAGCATAGTAGGAGATACCCCAGGCCGTCACTCGTTGATCAGGCCAGCCACCCGCGATGGCCAATTGTCCCTGAGGAGCTTGAATCTTGAAATCACTCATCAGCCGAGGGTCATAGTACCCATTGATTTCCAGTCTGCCCTGACCCATGGGGCCTGTGAGTTCCCTCATGATCCGAGGTTCGCGTATGCTCATAGCCATGGTTCCACGGCGGGTAGGGACTTGCATCAGGATAAAGCGCTGCCCGTATGCTCCGACGGTGCGGCTCTCACGCTGATAGCTTTCATTCGTCAGTATCGCTTGAATGGTCGCCTCGTCACACAGGAGCAAGGGGCGAAGTTCTTGATAGGGCAGTCGATCGAGAGGAACGTCGCTTTCTCGCTGGTAGAGAGCGCCCATAGTGATGCTGCAAAAGCCCGGATCTAAAGCCTGTTCCGCGATCAACCGCAGAATATGGTTACTGGGAGTATAGACTCCCTGAGCATATCTGGCCTTCAAGGCTCCGGGGGTCATCGAGCGCGTGAGAAGGCTGTCTGAGATCGCCTGCAAGCGCTTCCATCGAGCTTCGAGACTAAGATTTATAGCGTCTGCTTCGGGAGACTGTTGGGGAATCGCACTGAGTTCTGCAAAACGGGGAAGATCGATCAGTCGAACGCCTGGTTCAGCTGTAGCGGTATTCAAATCGGTAGGACTCAGATTCAAAGCCGCGTGCACCAGCAACATAGCATCGACCAGCACGAGATCACCCTCGACCGTCTGCCCGTTCCACCAGGCTGGCTTTTGCCCGCTCAGGGCCCGCGCGAAGAAGTCGGGCAGACGTGAAGAGCGGCGAGCGATGTGCGGACTGGGGGAGCCAGTATGTTCGGTGGTCTCGAGATCTTGGTTTATCACTCGACTCAGAGTCGTCATATACGATAGCGCCCCTGTGTCCCTACTCAACGCCATCCAACGCAGGGCATCGGCTAGCATGATAGCTTCTGCCGCGGTCCAGAGGCCATCGCTGCGCCGCTGCGGAAACAGCATAGAATTCGACTGAAGGGCAGCATAGACATTCGTCATCACCGACCCCGAGCTACCGCCCGCCATACAAGCCAGGTCGAGGTACACCGGAGCTGCCGGTAAGGAGCGCGTTTGAGCCTCTTCGGCCCGCAGGCGAATGATCTCCGACAGCCAAGCCATGGTCGCGGTCCAGTGGGTACCGTGACCGGGAGCTGCGAGGCATTGAACGATCACCCCACCGGGAAAGGTCGGACGTTCGCTCGACAGGGTCGTAGAAGCGCCTGTTGACTTGCAAGCAAGGAGAGGCAGCCAAAAGTTAAAGAGAATGAGACGAGCCAGAGGTTGATATTTCATCGTAGATCCTTTCCCGATCTCACCAGCAAAAAAGAAGGCCTCTCTTGGTAGAGAGGCCCGTTCCACTGTTGCGATCTGTCATCTTTAGCGCAGAATATCGGCTGTTTCGGTGATACGAGTGGCGGTGGGCTCCAAATTTTCAATCGAAGCAATCGGCTGCATCGTTTCACAGACGATGTCTTGTAGCTGATAGCTGATGAGAGACTTAGGCACCCAGAAAATTGTTGCCAGTTCGGTAATGACGTTGCGACGCGTGTCGAGCTTCCCCAGCTCCTGTAGAAGCATGGTGCGTGGCAGCATCAGATTCGCCACGAACATCTGCCCTTCGTAAGCGACGAGCTGCTGATTGAGTGGACCGAACTCTGGAAAGCGCGAACGCTCCCCTTCGAAGAGGATACGGGCCAGGTCTTTGATGATCGACATCCGCGTTTGGGCTTTCATCTCGCCCTTTTTGTACTGAATGCAGTACTGTCCGGCCTTGACCCTCAGAATGCGACTCAGCTTATCCAGCATATCGACGGGTTGGGTCGTGATAAAGGCGAAGGTTCGTAGAACTTCAGGTAAATAAAGGGGCGGCGTCTGGAATTCGCACTCCTGCTGGATCCGCGCGACGAAGTCGAGCACGCGTTGCCGTGCTGCAAACGCGTGCTTGGTATCAACGTCTTGCAGCTGCTCCTTGAGCTGACGGAAGGTGCGAGCTTCGGTGTATTCGAAGAAGGCTTCATCGAGATCCGCTTGCCCGCTGGTGATGTCGTGGATCAAAGAGGTCTCGACGCCGAGGGCTTCGGCGAGCTTGGCCAAAGCAAATACAGAGCGCACGTTCTTCTCACCACGCTTCCAGTGGCTGCAGTCCGAGGGGTTAAAGTTCAGGATAGAACCGACTTCTTGGTCCCGAACTTTGGTTCCCTTCTGGTGCATCATGACCTTCTGACAGAACTTGAATAGCTGCACCGAGTGGGGGAATTTTACAGCTCCCGAACGCTTCATGCTCACCCTCCGACGTCCCCTATGACGCTGGCCCGAAGTATCAAAATTTTTAAAGAGGCTTATAACAACTATACATACCACATCTTGAGACTGTCAAGGATGCCTAGTTTCTTTCCCCAGAAACGTTGTCAGCAGCGGCGGGCATCTCCGCAGGTGACTGGCTGAAATTGTGCAAGCAACTTTCGCCTAGTGTCGCACCGGAAACGAGTTTAAAGAACAGCCAGTAAAGAGTGAAAACCATGTAAACGCCGATCAGCACCGTCCAGCCTTGCATCTTATGGAGAACCTGCGCCGGCACTGATTGACCCAGGATGTCCAGTTCGAAAGACATATTCGTCGGATCGATGATCAAACCAAGGACCACAAAGCCAAGCGCAAGGCACAAACCAACAAACCCTAGATCCAGGACATGAATGAAGATAGCCCTGACCATCCGTGCAGGCCGGCTTGCCGTGTGCTGGGATTGCGCCCCTCCAGCATAGCTAAGGTACGTTGATCCAAGACTTTCTGGCTCCGCTGGAGCCCGTGTCGCCTCATGCACAGGAGTCAAGGGCAGCGTCGCTGCGATGGGAGGTGGAGCGGGCAGGGAGGGGGAACCGATAGTCGATTGGGGCAGGGGTGCCGACGGCAGAGGAGGATACAAAGCCTTACCGACGCGCGCTTCCTGCTTGATATGACCGATCCCGAGCGGTGGAGCCAAGACCCGAAAGTTCTCAGGTCGTAGCTCACTCTTGAGCCGGAAGAGCTCGAATTTCATCTCATCATCCCAACGCGGCAAGGACATGGCCCGCCTCCTTGTGTGAGCGAAACGTCTTTATTCACATTGTAGCTGATTTTAAGGGATGCGGGAGGCCTGGCTCAAACCGAGTTCAACTTCATCGATCCGGTACCCTTGTCGGTCCGGGCCATATCGTAGAGCTCACCGGCTTCTTTACGTTTTCGCTGGCTTTCTTCGGATTTGCCACCATCTTGCGCGGGCGTAGTCAGGAGGTTTTTGATGGTCGCGACCACACTTTCGAAGTCCCGCTGTGGCAAGGCTAGGAGGCGATCGCGGATGGTCAACACTTCGGTCGAACGGCGACTGTGCCCCAAGCGATCGAGAGTATCGCGCTCCTGAGCATCGAAGTAATACTGAAGCTCGCTGACATCGATCGCTGGCTTTTTGCTATCATCCATAAGCATTCCCGTTTTCTCTCAAGACCTCGACCTCTCACGTCCGTGTATCGAACGAAGCGCGGGAAACTTGAGGGGAAACTTGGCTATACTTTGTGGACAGGTCTCCGCGGGCTACGGTATAACCAAACCCCAGGCACCTGGCATGCATCTCATAATTTAGAAATATATTCAGGTCCTTATAGGAGACGACGGTGCGCGACATCCATGTTTACAACACGCTGACCGGGAAAAAGGAAAAACTCGAGACCCTCGAACCCAATCATGTCAGAATGTATGCATGTGGTGTCACCGTCTACGATGATTGTCATATCGGTCATGCCATGCAAGCGATCTATTTTGATGTCATCCGCAACTACCTGGAGTATGCGGGTTACAAGGTCACTTATGTGCGCAACTATACCGACGTGGATGATAAGATTATCAATCGCGCCCAAGAGCGGGGCATACCCCCCCGTGCCCTCGTCGATCAGATCATTGCCTCGTCGGAACATGACATGGAAGCCCTCGGAGTCCGTCCGGCTAACCATGAGCCGCGAGTCTCGGACTCCATTCCAGCCATCATTGACATGGTGGAGACCCTGGTAGCCAAAGACTTCGCTTACAAAACGGATGAAGGCGATGTGTACTATCGGGTCAGGAAAAAGTCGGATTATGGCAAACTCTCCAATCGACGACTGGATGAACTCAAAGCGGGGACGCGCGAGCTGGTTGCAGGCCAAAAAGAGGACGAGATGGACTTCGCTCTCTGGAAGCGAGATGACACGCCCGGAGCTTCCTGGCCTAGTCCCTGGGGTCAAGGTCGACCCGGCTGGCATATCGAGTGCAGCGCGATGTCTCGCAGCTTCCTCGGCAAGACCTTCGATATCCACGGCGGGGGACGCGATCTGGTCTTTCCTCACCACGAAAATGAAATTGCTCAATCCGAAGCTGCCAATGGTTGTACCTACGCCCGCTACTGGATGCATTCGGGACTCCTGACCATCAACAAACAAAAGATGTCCAAGAGCCTCGGGAACCACATTTTAATTCGCGACTTTGTGCAAAGATTCCCGGGCGAAGTGCTCCGTCTCGCTTACCTGCAGAATCATTACACCTCGAATGTCGACTTCGGGGAGTCGGTCTTCCGGCAAGCTGCGCGTCGTCTCCTGTATTTCTACGAGAGTCTTCATGAGCTCGATCGCTTGGCAGAAGGTGCTCCCGCACAGGCCAAGTATTTACCCGGGCACGACCCAGAGTCGAGCAAAGAAGCCTTTCATCGGGAGATGAGTAACGACTTTTCAACTGTGGGGGCTCTGCGCGAGCTCCTCTTGGCCTTTCGCAAAGCCAATGAGTTGAAACAAGGGAGAAAGTCTCCCGAAAAATCCTATACAGCCCGCGCCTACACCCAGACGTTCCGTGAGCTCTTCAGGGTCTTTGGCATCCTGCAAATGGAGCCTCAAGCCTTTACCGATCGTCTGAAGCAGCAAATTCTGAACGAAATGAATGTCCCCCTCAAGCTCGTTGAAGACAAGATCGCAGCGCGGCAGGCTGCTCGAGCTGCCAAGGATTATGCGCGAGGCGATCAGGTCCGCAAAGAACTGGTCGAATTGGGCATTGATGTGATGGATACTCCCGAAGGGACACGTTGGACGATCCTTTGGAAGGACGAAGACGACAGCAAACCAGCAAAGTGATTCGACCTGCTCATGGGTCCAGGGAGGTAAGCTGTGGGCAATCACCTCATCCACCATATAGGCGAATTGATGACTCTTGAGCCATTGGTTCGCGAGCGTCGATATTTTGGTATTCAGCCATCCGATCTCGGCCTTGTGCCTCGCGCTTGGCTCGCTATCACGGACGGCACAGTCGTAGAATATGGGAGCGACACCCCCCCGGAACGTTTTCGAAGCTGGCCCTCATTCGATGCTAAGGGAGCTTTGGTCACCCCTGGGCTAGTCGATTGCCATACGCATCCTATCTTTGGCGGCGATCGGACCCATGAGTTCGCGGCACGACTCAACGGGAGTACCTATCAGCAGATTGCAGCCCAAGGAGGAGGCATCAAATCCACCATCCGGGCCACACGACAAGCCGATTCAGAGACTCTCTTCGATCGCTGTCTCAAACATGCTCGAGACTACCTGCAGTGGGGTGTGACAAGTTTTGAGGCTAAATCAGGATATGGGCAGTCGGTCGAGGAAGAGTTGCGGCTGCTTCGCATCCTTCAGCAGGTGAAGTTGGCCTGTCCACAGACTGTGGCCATCACTTGCCTTGCTCTGCATGACCTGCCCCAAGATATCTCTGACAAGGCTGAATTTATCCGTCAGATGAGTGAAGACCTCCTGCCGACCGTGGCTCGAGAAAAGCTTGCCGATTGGGTCGATGCCTTTGTGGAAAACGGCTATTTTTCCGTTGTGGAAACGGAAGCTCTGGTTCAAGCAGCTCAACAGCTAGGTCTAGGGTTACGGCTTCATGCCGATGAGTTTGCTGACAGCGGAGCTGCAGCTGCCGCCGCACGTTGGGGCGCAGTGAGCGCTGATCATTTGCAAAAGGCAAGTGACGATGGGCTCCGGGCGATGTCCCAAGCGGGAACTGTCGCTGTCCTTCTGCCGGGCACATCATTTTATACCAAGATTCCCTATGCTCAGGCGGAGCGATTCCGCACCGCAGGCTGTACGATCGCTGTAGCCAGTGACTTCAATCCAGGATCGTGTTACATCGCCAACTTGCCCTTCGCAGCTGGACTTGCAGCCCTATATTGTGGACTCAGTGTGGCCGAAACCCTGGTAGCCGTGACCTGGAATGCGGCACGCGCGCTGCGGCTCGAAACCCACAAAGGTGCTTTGGTGCCTGGCTATGATGGAGATCTTGTGATCCATAGCATGGAGCGCCATGAACAGTGGATAGCCGACCTCGGGCAAAACCGCCCTCAAGCCGTCATGATCGCAGGTGATATCGTCTGGGAGCAGCGTGTGACCAAGCCGGCCTGGCAAAGATCGCACTGCCAGGTCTAAGCTTAAGAGAAGCAACGAAGCGGCTCTTACCGGTAGGAGATCTTCACGACCGAGTATTCCTTGGTGCCCTTGGGAACCTGGACTTCCACGGTATCACCAACCTTTCGACCGAGCAAAGCCCGGGAGAGCGGCGAGCCCATAGATAACTTGTTCTTGGTGATGTCAGCTTCAAGATCGCCCACGATACGAAAGGTCTTTTCATCACCCGAGTCTTCGTCGACGACAGACACATAGGCACCAAACTTCACATGGTCAGGCTGATCCTTGCTGAAGTCGATGATGTTCGCTCGCGCGATCTGATCGTCAAGCAAGAGTATGCGCCCTTCAACGAAGCTCTGCTTCTCACGAGCTGCATGGTATTCAGCATTTTCGCGCAGATCACCATGAGCCCGAGCATCGGCGATTTCTTGAATCACCTTGGGACGTTCGACGCTCTTCAAATTTTCCAATTCCGCTTTAAGCTCAGCATATCCCTGTGGTGTGAAAGGGATCATCTCTGTAGCCATGTTACCACCTCTAAAAGCTGTGAGTCGCCGAGATTGCGAAGGTGTATGATTGGGCTTCTACCGTCTGGATTGCCGAACCCTGGATCTTTTGGGCTTTACCCTCACCGGACTGTAAAACGACACCACCCGCGACCTGGCTATTGGGTTGTACCCAGCCGAAAAACAACGAATACCCCATATAGTCAATATGATCTTGCTGGCCTAGTTTACCAGTGACAACTTCTGGCCTGGTATCGTAGTTCGTAAAGATCCCAGCCCTGACGGGTATTGAGGGAGTTATATAATATTCGGCACCAGTTGCAAAGTTCGTTACAGCCCCCCGGTTGAACAGTTCGAGCACATCGCTTTTGGCAGCCGTATGGTGAATCACGTCAAATGTCCATAGAAAGGTCGCTGAAGGGAACCACGCCGTTCCCATGCGCACCTCGGTGGGTATGGCTCCCAGCGCATCGTCGACTTCGATTTTGGTCTGGGTTCGCCGATTCTCGCCTGCTCCACCGTTGCCATTGTTGTTGGTACGCAGATCGAGGCCCACCTGATAGCCATCGTTCTGCAGCGATCGCAGGCGCACGTTCAGTCCGAAGGACCACGTGCCAAACGCATACTGGGTTCCGAGACCAAGCTCGAGAGCCCCACCCGTCAGCTGGGTGCGATAGTTCTGGGTCAAGAAAATGCCATTCTTATACTGAACATCCTGGTACTCCTGCACCAGCTCGTCGATCATAAGGTAACTAAGCGACAGACCCAGCGACAGATTGGGCAAGACCCGTTTGGCAGCTGCCATGCCGAGGCCCGTCGTCGCACTGCGGATGTTGGCCGTGCGATGAAAGCGCTCAAGTCCCCCAACATCGACGATGAGGTCATCCTGGTCCTTTAACTCCGAATCGATTGAATAGAGCCCAAAGGCCACGGCCATGCCAGGGATCGTGCTATCCATCTTCTGAAGACCACCGAAGAAAGGAGCAAGTGTTCCCCCGCTTCGCTCGACGAAGTCTCCATTGCCTATAGTTTTCTTGTAGGTGATAGTCTTTCGGTAGAATGCATTGGCCGAACCTGTGATATCGTTCGACAGGGCAAAGGCGATCCCCGCAGGGTTATAGATCAAGCCCGACGCATCGTCTGCTACGGCGCAGAATGCACCGCCGAGACCCATGGCACGCTCCCCCACAACGAGATTGTGATAGTGAAACTGATCGGCCCAGAGCGGAGAACTCACCAGGCACACAAGGGTCGGAAGGAGACGAGGCAAAGTCCGCTTTTTCATGATCTTAATCCTTGTCCTTGGATTCGTCATCATCGGCTTGTGCGGGGGAAGGGGGGCCAGGAACCACCACCAATCGCTCCTTCATCGTCATGAAGCGCTTTTTGCCCTTGGCACCAACGATATCTTCAGCCTTCATCGTTACGAGTACTTTTTTGATATGGGAGACCCTTGCAGGAACCGAGGGATGGGTCTTGTCCAAGATGGAGCCCATCGTCGGAGGTGGCGCCTCCATCTCAGTGAGACAGTACTCCTTGGGCCGGCCACGATTGGTTTCCATGCGGCAAAGGAAATTCACCAGCGCCTTGGGGTGATACCCGGCATCGATCGCATAGGACGTGCCTTCGCGATCAGCCTCGAATTCAAGATCAGCACCGAGTCCCCTCTCCATGATCAGGGACATCCCAGCCTTGGCTGCTTTAAGGATATTCAAACCAGCAGCATTTCCGGAAAGATACCGGGCCAGCAAAGCGCCCATAGCTGATTCTTCGGGATCAGGTCGCATGCGTGCCTGCATCTCTTGTGTCACGCCTAAGCCCTGTGAACTCTGGTCAGCAGCCTTGTCGAGTTCGTCCTGGTTCATCTTCGTCAGTGTGGTGTACATATGGCGATGACTGACGTGTGCGATCTCGTGACCTAAGATGTGAGCCAGCTCCGCCTCGTTCGACGCAGTCTTGACTGCTCCCAGTGAGATCAGGATATAACCACCTGGGCAAGCGAAGGCGTTAACCGTTTCGCTATTGTAAACCTCGAACATATACCGCCGTTCGGGAGCATCACTGTAGCGAGCGACAAAGAGTCCCACTTCGTTCACATACCGTACCAGCTTCTCGTCCGGATGAGCTCCGTAGAACTTGAGAAGACGTCCCGCCATGTTGCGACCGATTTCCATCTCTGCGCGGGCTTCTTCCAGCTTTCTTTGCTCTTCTATACTCAACCGTGCTTCTATTTTTCGTTCGGTCGTGGTGCAGGAGAGCCCGAAGGCCAAACTCAAGAGGCCCGCTGCCGATAGCACCACGAGACAATGCCCTCGCATCGTGATCTCCTGTAAGTCCTAAATTCGATAGACCCGGACGGGCCAAACTTGAAAAAAGTCCAAGCCGTGGGCTCAAGCGCAGACGAAGCCCACCCCCTAATTGTAGCGCATCCAGCAGAGAAAAGGACGGGCGTATCGATTCAGGACTGAGGGATCCTTTGATCGGGCCGGGACCATGGCCGCTCGCTGAGACGAACGTTACTGGATCCATGTCCATCCTGCTCCGAGCCCAAGGCAGACAAAGGATCTCGTGTGGACTCAGACGCTTGCTGCGAAGTCCCTACCGGGATGGGTGCTCACCCCGTATTCTCTCGACGATACGTCCAAGCTTTTCCTGCATCCGCTCGATCCGCCGCCCTACCGAGATTGTTTCATATGGGAAAAGAGCTGAACGGAGACCGCGGATCCGTAAACTGCAGCCGAGATCGGCACAGACATGAAAACCAATCTTACGCCGGGGATTCGCATGTGTCTCGATCAAGGCTGGCTTGACGCCGACATCATGATTTTGAGCGTGACAGATATCGCAGCTACCCGCAAAGTTTCCGGCACCGGCATTCATTTCAAAAATGGCTCCGACCGCACCGTCGCGTGTCGGAATACAAACATAATAGCTGCCTCCCACCGGGTGACGCCAGGCAAGGACATCATGATCGTCCCACGGGAACATCTCAAGATCTGGCTCTTGCCAATCCATCCGATCGTGTACGGCAAATGCTTCCCGAACCAAACTTCTGTCGAGCTTGCGCATAAACCCTCCTTCATCTTCCTTTCGATTGTGCGAGTTTTGTCAAAACTTGTCCACGACCCAAGCACCCAATCCTAGTGACGCATCTCTCGTCTTGCAAATGATTTACGATGGTCGTCTCTTCTCTTAAAATAGGAGACATTCGCCAGAGAAAGGCCTTGGAGAAAGAAGTATGGAAGACAACGCGCTCAATCCTCGAGCTCTACAGATGTCGATCTTGGTGACTCCTGACATGACCAATTTTTCAGGTCACATGCACGGCGGTGAACTGCTCAAAGTCCTCGATAAAGTAGCCTACACCTGCGCCATGCGCTTTGCGGGGACCTACGTGGTGACCCTTTCGGTTGATAAAGTGCTGTTCAAGCAGCCGATCTATATTGGTGAACTCCTGAGCTTCATGGCCCTTGTGAATTACACCGGGAAAACGTCTATGGAGATCGGAATCAAGGTGATCGCTGAAGACTTGATTAAGAAAAGCATCCGGCATACCAACAGCTGCTACTTCACGATGGTCGCGATCGACAGTGCGGGCCACCCCATAGCCGTCCCTAGCTTTGCTCCTCAGTCGGAAGAAGAGAAGGCTCGGTGGGCAAGGGCGAAGAAACGGAAAGAGGATAGTCTCCGGGCAGGAGTTTGATTGTCACTCGAGGCGTGTGGCCACGTTGAGCTTGATAGCAAAAAAGTGAGAATATCAGCCTAGCCCCTTGATCTTTGGCTGAGAGTTGACCCAGAGCGACCGCCGTCGAATTCGGTACGCTTATCATGGATTGCGACGATCCCGGTGGGGAGGGCGAGCTTACCGAGGCGGATCAGGAGGGAGTCGCCTATTGTTGTTATGGTGTTTCATGTTCAGCTCGCGTCACGTGCGACTTAAGGCTCGCGCTTGACCTGTCCATTCACCGCATTTTCGACTTCCTGTGCCACCAGACTCTCGATGTTCTCGATGCGTTGGTCGGCTATGATACGATCTTCCATCCGATACACGGCGCGCAGATCAGGTCGAATTGTACCCATCGCCCCCGTATCCTTACTTTCATCGAGACCCCGAATACCCATCACGGCCGAACGGGCTCTTGCGTTCTCGCCTCCGCCCGCCTCGCGAGCCTCCAGCGCCGCTTCCCGCAGGGCTCCCTGCAATCCGCTCGCTTCTCCAGCCTGCCGCTGCACGTTGATCACCGACACATAGCCCGTTCGTCCGTCCTTCAGCTGGACCTTCCAGAACATGCCTTCACGGTCCTGGGCTTCGATCGTTTCTCCCTTTTTCAATTCGAGCAGTACGGTCGCGTCCTTTTTGGCTTGCGCTGTCACAGGAACACCATCTTTCTTAGCAGCCACAGGCGCAGCCAGAGCCACACCACTGCTGAAGCCCAGTACGAGGACGAGGGTCGTGACTGCACGTAAGGTTTGCATCTTGGTCTCCTCTTTCCTTCCATCTCTGCATTATAAACTTCGGACGTCCGGCAGCAAAGCTTGACGCCAACGAAGAGAGGCCAAGGAGAGCCCAAGATCTTCGAAATTTATCAATCAGGATCAGAGCTTGAGGATATGGTATCCCTTTTTGCCTTTGCGTAAGAGGATGCCTTCCGGCTGCCTGAGACGTTCGACCGTCACCAGATGCTGGACG
>Ga0068877_10000458_pt1 | contig 35348 bp, 31 predicted proteins | sample NOAtaG_FD_66437 | JGI IMG/M metagenome (GOLD analysis project Ga0068877, IMG submission 66437) | Freshwater lake microbial communities from Lake Erie, under a cyanobacterial bloom - NOAA_Erie_Diel6S_1000h metaG | ecosystem: Environmental > Aquatic > Freshwater > Lake | place: USA: Ohio, Lake...
ACTCTCCGCGGTGATGATCAGATCATTCAGCCCATTGCCCTTGCCCTCGATGCGGGTCAGGAACACTCCGGTGCCGTATGATGCATTGGCTGTGGTACCACCATTTTCCGGCTTTACATCTTGAGGAATGGCAGCGATCACGGGGATGGAGGAGAATACTCCCTTCCTGGATGGAAGGAACGTAACATCCTGACCTGTTCCGAGTGAGATATTGAATTCCTCGTACTCATTATAGCCATAAGCTATCGCCATGAAGTAATAGGTCTTGTGGTTGACCAGCCGGTTATTGCCTTGGGCGAAGGCGTCGGTGGTGACTCGGAAGGAACGGCGGATTCCTTCGTCCGCTCCGCTCACCATCAGGCGGGGGACGGTCAAGCCGGTCTCCTCATCCTTGGTGTAGTTTATCAGATCAGATATCCCATCCTCAATGTCACATTGCATGATAAGGCGGGCTTTTGAAATATCCTCGAGATCGGCCGCACTTACGTTCGGGCCGGACAGTTGATATATCAGGTACCCCTGAAAAAGGTAGGATCTCTGAGCTTCTGTAAGCGCCACGCCGTTGCTGTTTGATGGCGGAATGGTGGGATCGACCATTTCATACTCTTCGCGGTAATTTGAGCTAAGGGCATTATCGTTGGAGAGATAAAGAATGATTTCCCGGCTCATTTCGCGCACCTCCACATCAGGAGCATCCGGACCGGAGATCAACTCGAAGCAATTATCGAATAATGCTTGGGCCTTGTCATCGGCGACACGCAGCAATTCGACTGACTCGAAAGGAGCACCGCCTGTAGCTCGTGCCCACACCACGCCCACGGTGATATTGTTATAGTCACCCGGTTGCAGAGTAAAGGGACCTGCACTTTGCAGGAATCTCCTGTCGGCGGCCGGATTTCCGCTGGATACTTCCGTCCAGGGATCCACCTCTATACCCAGCGTACCGAAGTTGAAAGGATCACTGTCACCCGGGAACATAAAGTCCGATGGAATAGTGAGATCTGCTCCCGTTGAAGGCGTGAGGGCATTGCCACCGTAGGCCATACGCTGTCCGTTCTTCCAGAATCCTCTCAGGAAGCTATAGAACTGAACAGCATTTTCCGGGAATCCGTTCGGACTGGCTCCCGAATTATGGAATACAAACTTGCGCATTCCGAATCGTTCATTATCCACCACGCCATCACCATAGCCGATGCCTATCCCTTTATATGGAATACCCCGGAGCTCAATGGCCAATGGAATATCTGAGGTGAGCGGGTTATCGAGTCCATCTGAATCCTGGTATGGTCCTTCAAAGAAGTCCACTCCCATAGCTGGAGGATTATCCCCGTATCCCGGAGACAATCCCGTTGGCCCATCGAATGCATTGCCATTATATGCATAACCCAAACCCCGCTGAACATCGCACCCCACGAAATCATCGAGGTGTCCTCCGATATCACAGTCGATCCAGGTGCCGAAGTATGTATCCTGTAATGTTTGGGTACCCTGATTGATCAGCACATAATTATAGAAAGTCATATTGTTAACCTCATCATTTGTGCTGAATGCAAATGCCTGAGCGCGGATTTCCATGCCTATGGGCTGGCCTTGAGACTCTGTATGCGCATTGCCTTTATCATTGAAAATCCAGAAATATGTTTGATCACCAAACAGAGGCACCGGATCTTTGCGACGACGTTCACCGCAATTGATTTCCCTGAGGAAGTCGTACCAAGGATAATCGCCCAGTTCCGGGGAGTAGAAACCATCCTCATTGAAATCATAGAAAGGGGCGAGGTACATATCCTGACCTTGCGCAGTGTTCCCCATCGCCGGGTAATTAAAGAAATATGCCGGGATGGAATAGCCATTAGGAAACTGGATAGACGGGTCACAAGCAGGATCTGATTCACATTCGAAAAATGCCCGATGGCGCTGGGCATCTGTCCGGAATGAGATGATGAAACGGTCCCAGTCCGAGCAAACAGAAGAATTCGTTTCAGCCGTACCATCATTGGTGAGTGGGCCTGGCCAAAAGTCATTGCCCAATCCCCGGTACGTCACTGCAGCCAGCTTCAGCTGCTGGTCTGGTGAAATACCACCCAGCCAGAGAGCCCCTGCATATGCCACGGACACGTTACCTTCCTTCGGAACAAAGTAGTGTGATTTGCCGACCGCTCTGTCCAGCCACATAGTTCCGCCAGTTTCAATCAGAGCGTTCACGTTGTTCCACTCCAGATCGCGAAGCGCAGCGGCAGGAGCGCTAGAAGCCACGCGTGATTCTGCGGAGACAGTAATTTCAGGCAGAGCTATGAGCTTACCGCTGCTGACCAGAGGATGTTGTGCTTGGGCGCCCAGCGCAAGGCATACCACTGCGGCACACGTAAGAAGCTTCATCATTAAGGTTTAACGGCACCAAGATACTGGATAAGCCCTAGAACGCTACCGCGACTTCCTCCAGTCGGTGATCTGATGTGTAAAGCAAAAATCCGGAGCAAGGCAATCCAGTGGCTGACATCACCTGGTTCATATAGCCTGCTACCTGAGTACGATGTTCCTCTCGGGCCAGGCCCGTTTTGAAGTCCACCACCATCCAGCCGTCGGGCCCCTTCATCAACCTGTCTGGCCTGACCCGTTCGCCTCCTGCCCCGATAATCTCATGCTCCGGGTAGACCTTCCATTCGCTCGAGAAGAGCACCGCGCAGGCCGGATCATTCACAATCGACTGCACCACATGTGTGAGCTCCATAATTAAGTCATCCTTGCGCACCGACAACCCCCTGCAGGTGGATCGCACAGACTCACTCACGACCAGCCCGGGTGTGAAATTGGCCAGACAGGCGTGTATGAGACTTCCTATCCATCTCGGATCACTTTCACCGGGAGCTGCTGGTCTGAAGCGCAGAGAGGGCTGACCTATATCGGGAATTCGAGCCGGAATCACTACAGGATTTTCATTACTTGGCTGAGACTGCCGATTTGCGGGTTCACGCAAACCGAATGTACGCTCGGTGCTCTGATCATTCAACTGAAGCCAGGACAGCCAGGTAAATTCCCATGCTCTGTTCATGGAAGGCTTCGTCTGCAGGATATAGAGACGATCTTCGGCTCTTGTCGTTGCCACATAGCAAACATTGATATCATCGAGCAGGTTGGCCAGAGCCTCACGATCCACTTCGGGGAAAATTCCACTATACTTCTCACTACCAACGCGGAGAGAAATGAGTGCGCTGGGAATCTGAGGTATCAGGTTACCAGGATCCACCCAAATGCGGGACTCCATTTCCTTTTGGTAGAATCGAGGATAAATCACCACCGGATACTGGAGGCCTTTTGACTTGTGCACAGTAGTCAGCTGTATGGCGTTGACCTTGCCGGATGACTCGATGCACAGCTTATCCCGTGATTCGGCCCACCATGACAGCACTTCGTTGAGTGGTAAATCCCTTCTCTTCTCCAGATTGATCAATTGGTCGGAGAGGAATTCCATGTAAACGTCAAAAGCCGTTCCTGTGAGGTGAAGTATACCATTTACCAAAATCTGGGCTCCTGAATGGCTCCTGAACACCGCATCATGTCCGGGCACTGTGATATCCATGAAATCCTCCGTTCGCGCTTTTCTCCGGGAACCCGGCTCCAAGAAGTCTGTCGGCTCCGGAGAATTCAGATGCGGGAATGCATATTGAAAACCGAGCACCACACCCACTCTGGATATGGCATCTGCGGGATTGGCTATCCATCCCAGCCAGTGAAAAATCCATTCCACTAAAGGAGATTGCGAAAGCAGGAATGATTCTCGGGTGACGACCGGATATCCCTGCTGGAGAAGCCAGGATGCGATCAGGCTGCTCTCTTTATTCAACCGCGAAATGATCGCAATATCGCCCAGGGCGTAACCATCTTCCAGGGCCTCCCTGATGGCTTGTCCGATCTCAGGTAAAACCGCTGCTTCCTGATTCGACTTGCCCTTATCCGGGATGTACTGAACTTTGACATATCCCTCCAGTTCCCGATGTGGTTCCTGTCGTTGGTGACGATACACTGCGCTCAATGAGCCCAGCAGCGGCGCCAGTGCATCATACATTTCGTTGTTGAACTCCACGATGGCCCGAGCACTTCTTCGGTTAGTATTGAGGAAACCCTCCCTAAAGGCTTCGGAGAACAACCGCTGTCGCCAGTCATCGGCATGCGTCAGATGAGGAAGGCGCACAAACTGTTCCACATTGCCATTTCGCCAGCGGTAGATAGATTGCTTTCCATCACCCACAATCAAGTTGAAGTTCGCTGATGCCAGGTTATTCTCGATCAGGGGGATAAAGTTTCTCCACTGCAGTTCGCTCGTATCCTGGAACTCATCAAACAAGACATGCCTGAATCGCTCACCAATACGCTCATAGATAAATGGGGCCGGGCTACCCTCAATCACCTCATTGATCCGGCGCTGGAAATCGGCGATCAGCAACAGGTTATCCTCTTGCCGGATCTCGGCTGCCATGCGATTGAGCACGGTGATGAGGCCGAGTGAGAACAGATTTCTCTGCAAGAGATCCAGCTGCATTCGGATGACCAGATGTCGTTCCATCCATTTCATCAGATGATCAAGCCCCTGCGAAAAATCTGGCTGGATTGCATCGAATGCCTGCCGTATATGAGCCGATGAACGGGCGGCGAACCAGGGCTTTTGGCCCGTTATCACATCCAGGAGTGATTTGCCGGCTTCCTTCCATTCCCCTTGCGACCACTGGATAATATTCCTGATGGGACTTCTGGAGGTCCCGCCGGAAAAGTCTTCCGATTGAAGTCCTGCCCCTTGCAGCATATCCAGCAGCATGCCTGCTTGACGGCGCAGTTCCTCTGTCATCTGTTCCTTTCGATCCAGAATCGATCGAACGGCATGCTGGAATTCGGAAGAATCCGTGAGCTCGAGTCGTGAAAGCGGATCGATGCTCTTCTCCTCTACGAGCACACGGGCGAAATCGAGCAACTCATTCTGTATTCGCCAGTTCTTGCCCTCTTCCATCCTGGCGGCAACAAAACCCGTGAGATACCTCGTCAGGTCCGCGTCCTCACCGGCGCATTCCATCACGCGATCAACGAGCGTTGAGAGGAATGCCGATGTATCCAACTCCACGGAGAAATCATAGTCCATACCCAGTTCCCGGGCGAAAGAGCGCACGATGCGGTGTGTGAAGCTGTCGATGGTAGTAATGGCCAGCAAGTCGTAGTGATGCACCATATGCGACAGGATGCGCACAGCCCGTGCCTGCAATTCGTGCAGTTCAATGCCCAATTCCGCCGCCAGTTCCATAGCCAGCGGCATCTTGCTTAGCGTTTCGTGGGGTGAGGTAGCGATTTCATGTAAGCGGTTGATGACCCGCTCCTTCATCTCCGCAGCGGCAGCATTGGTAAACGTAATAGCCAGGATGTGACGGTAATATGAAGGGCTGCGGCCCGAAAAACAAAGACGCAGGTAATGGCGTACCAATGCGTAAGTCTTTCCGCTGCCTGCAGATGCCTTGAGCACGAGCAAGGCCGGGGAACGGAATAAGTCAGGTTGCGATTCCGGCATGGACGAAAGGTAGCGAGAAGAGCAGCAGGAAACCCATTCCCCAGCTTAACAGTCTTTTACGTGGACCATCAGTCGCCTGACTTCCTGATTTCACGGATCCGCTGTTGGTCCACTCCGAATTCTTTCATCAGGAGCAGACCATAATTCCTGATTTCCGTGATGATTGTAACCGCGCGCTTGCCTCTGGACGTAATCCGGTACTCCACACGTGGAGGCACTTCAGCGAAGACCTGACGAGAGACGAAGCCCTCCAGTTCCAGATCGCGCAATTGTGTGGACAACATCTTATCCGTGATTCGCGGGATGCTCTTTTTCAATTCACCATATCTCATCACCCGGTCCTTCAGTCGCCAGAGAATCGGCATTTTCCATGTACCACCGATACGATCCATGGCAAATTCCACCGGATTGTAATAGAGTTTGCTTTTGTAGAGAAATTCAGGCATAGAATCAGAGGTTCGGATATCTGGATAGTTCCTGCCCTTGACGCTTCGTTCAGGAATTCACATGTCAGGACTCATCCATTACTCACCCAAATGTAAGTAGAATACTTCAGGGTAAGCAGTATGCCGTCTGAAAACAAAATACTGAACCTTTGATCCAATAAAAAAAAACACCTATGATAACTGAATCACAACAGTACGTTCATTTCCACGGCGCACCGAGCAAAGGAAAGATCCTGATGGTCGCCAGCAGTCCGGCGGTATCTGGCCAGACCGGTTGGCCTGTCGGCTTCTGGGCATCCGAGCTGACCCATGCCCTTCGCGTATTTAAGGAAGCGGGCTTTGACATTGAACTCGTTTCCACGGAAGGCGGCGAAATCCGGATGGATGCCTATTCCGATCCCACGGATGCCAGCGGATACTCCGCCCATGACGTCATTACGCTGGGTTATCTGCAACAGGACTGGTTCCGGGAAATGCTTCGGAATACACGCTCTGTCGCTCAGGTCAGTGCTGCAGACTACGATGCCATCTATCTGCTGGGCGGTCAGGCTCCCATGTACACCTTTCGTGGAAACACCACACTGGAAAACCTTTTCGCTTCCTTTTATGCAGCAGGAAAGCCATCGGCCGCTGTGTGCCATGCCACGACCCTGTTACTCGGTGTCCGTCTTCCGGGAGGAGAACTTCTCGTTCACGGCAAGACGTGGACCGGGTTTGCCGATGCTGAAGAAGACTTCGTTGAGCAAGCTATGGGAATGAAGATACAGCCCTACCGCATCGAGACAGAGGCGCGCAAACTGGAAGGCACTGCATTTCGCGTAGCTCCGCCGTTTGTGGCTTATGCGATTGCCGACGGGAACCTGATTACCGGCCAGCAGCAGAACTCAGGAGAAGCTGCGGCCCGGCTCCTCACAGATCAGCTCAACGCGCGGGTGGCTCACTGACCGAAGGCGCAGATGCTCATTAAGAAACAATTCAATCCCCTTACGGTAGCGCGCTATATGCGGGTCGACCTCGCGCTGGCAATTCTGTTTTCCGGTGCGGTGTGGGCATTGTACTCCACGGGTAATGAAACCCTGCCGGGGATTCCCTTTTCGATACCCGCTACCCTCGGCAGTGCGCTCGCCATCTTTATTGCCTTCCGGAACCAGTCCTCCTATGCCCGCTGGTGGGAGGCCCGCACGGCCTGGGGCACGATATCCGCAAGCAGCAGGGTGCTGGCGCGGCTTGCGGTGACATTGTCCAATGCCCATCGGGGTAAGAGCAACTTCCGGGATGATCACACGAAGGCCTTCCAGTCGGCGATGGTTCGGCTTCAGGTGGCCTGGTGCTATGCCCTGGCGTTTCAGTTGCGCCGGCACGATCGATGGGAGGAGTTACGCCCTCTTCTTGCCGCCGCTGACTATGACCGGATGATGCGGTCATCCAACCGGCCTGTGACCCTTCAGCTCATTCAGGGCGAGCAGATTTACGAAGCCATGGAATCAGGCGTACTGGTCGGGTTTGACAGCGTGCAGGTGGAGGGTCCGCTGAATGCCCTCGCTCTTGCGCAGGGAACCTGTGAGCGCATCCGCGATACCCCGCTGCTCAGGCAATACCATTATTTCACCCGGATGTTCCTAGTCGTGTTCATGATGGCTTTTCCGCTGGGCATTGCCGCTGATTTTAATCACCTTCATCTCGGTTGGGCGATTGTTCCCGTGTCCGTCCTTGTTTCCTTTGTGTTTGCGGTGATGGCTCGGGTGGGAGAGGTCAATGAAGATCCGTTCAAGGGGACTATCACCGATATCCCCCTCAACGCCCTTTGCCGGTCCATTGAGCGGGACATGCTGGAGACCCTTGGAGAGAATCAACTCCCCCCTTTGGCAGAGCCTGCCCGGGGCATTCTGGATTAACAAACAACATGACACTTATGAAAATAGCCATTATCGGAACCGGAAACGTAGGCGGAGCGCTGGCTTCGCATTGGGCCAATGCCGGACACATCATTCACCTTGGCGTGCGTGACGTCCATCAGTTTAAGGGATCCGCGCTCACGGCCCAGCCGGGAATCACGGCGCATCCTATTCAAGAAGCCGTGAAGCGCTCGGAAGTGATCCTTGTGAGTACTCCTGCTCCTGCAGCTGTGGAAGTGGCCCAATCGCTGGGCGACACCACGGGCAAAGTCATCGTGGACACCATGAACATTGTCATGGGACGCGGGCCGGCTGGTTACCCCAACACCTCGGAGGCCCTTCTCAGCCACACCGATACCCGGGACATCGTCAAGTGTTTCAACACCACCGGATACAACAATATGGCGAACCCTGTTTACAGTGGAATAGCCATTGATGCCTTCATGGCCGGCGACAGCCAGCGAGGCAAGGCCATTGCCCGTCAGCTCGCACTGGACGCAGGTTTTGGTGAATGCATCGATGTCGGTGGCAACGACCGATTCACCCTGATGGAGCAGTTTGCCTTCTTCTGGATTAACCTGGCGATGATGCAGGGGCAGGGGCGCGACATCGCCTTCAAGTTGCTCCGTCGCTGACCGCCAACCGCATTTTCCGAGAAAACCAGCCAACCTTGGGAGGGGTATGGTGGTTATTTTTGTAAGATGAGTATGAAAATAAGGCTTCTCCTGTTATTGGTTCCGTTCATCCTTCACTCCTGCGATGGCAACAAGCAGAAAGAGACGGGAGATGCACGGGTGACCATCCGGATTGATGCGCGCGTGGGTACTGAGCCCTTTGAGCCCGGTGTCGTATATACCGAGTCAAACGGCTATCGTTACCGTGTGGAGACCTTCCAGACCTATATCAGTATGCTGGAGTTGGTTCGCTCAGATGGCAGTTCGGTGCTGGTGAGGGATTTCATCATGGCCACGATGGGCAGCCCGCAGACCTTCGAGGTCCGGGTGCCTGAGGGGGACTACGGCTCCATCCGGTTCTATCTGGGTGTGCCCGCCGAATACAACAAAAATGTTGATCCCACGACCTATCCCAACAGCCATCCGCTGAGCGTTCAAGGTTCGCAGGGAATGTTCTGGCATTGGAACACCGGATACATCTTCACCAAGTTTGATGGCAAAGCCGATCTTGAAGGCCTTGAGGGCAACCTCCTTCTCGATCCCTTTGCTTTCCATTGCGGTGACGACCCACTGCTACGGCTCGTTGAGTTGCCCATCTCCTCCCCCTTGATCCGCGCTGATTCTGAGCGTAACTTTCAGGTGCATTGTCAAGTTGAGCGCTTGCTTGATGGGGAGCAGGACCAGATTGATATCGCCGTAGATTACCTCACCCACACCCAGGGTAATTTCCTGCTCGCCCGGCGATTCATGGACAATTTTGCCCTGGCCTTTGAACTCGAGTAAGCATGATGCGCACCCTGTTCGCGGCAATCATCTTCCTGGCCGTAGCAGGTTGCTCGACCCCACCTGAATTGCAGGATAGGCCGTATCGCCTGAAGCATCCCAGTTGGTTTCCGGAGCCGGTCATACCTGCTGACAATTCGCTTACTCAGCTGCGTGTAGAGCTCGGCAGGCGGTTGTTTTACAACAAGGCCTTTTCCTCCGATTACCGAATTTCGTGTGGCACATGCCATGTACCTTCAGCTGCTTTCACGGATGGGCAGCCGGTAAGCACAGGAGTGCATGGGCGACCGGGCAAGCGCAACGCCCCTACCCTTGCCAATCTGGCCTGGATGCCTCACTTTATGATGGAGGGCGGCGTTCCCACACTTGAATTGCAGACGCTGGCGCCTGTTTCCGACTCCAATGAGATGAACCTCGATATTCTCCAAGTATCGCGAAGACTTTCGGAGGATGACTACCTCACCTCCCTTTCCAGGGCAGCGTATGGCCGGGCGATTGATCCGTATGTCATAACCCGCGCCCTGGCTGCTTTTCAGCGCACCCTGGTCAGCTATGACAGCGCCTATGACCGGTATGAATTCCTCGGTCAGAAAGATCAGCTCAACGAAGCACAGCTGCGTGGCCGGGCGTTGTTCTTCTCACCAAGAACCAAGTGTGGCGGATGTCACGGCGACCCCTTCATGACCGATTTCGAATTCCACAATATCGGCTTATACACCACTTATGCTGATCCCGGAAGAGAGCGGGTCACCTATGATCCAGCTGATGCAGGCAAATTCAAAACACCAAGTCTGCGCAACATTGCACTTACCGCTCCTTATATGCACGATGGATCCATGGGAACGCTGCAGGAAGTAGTTGCCTTTTACAACCGGGGTGGCCAGGACCATCCTAACAAAGACTTTCGCATTCAGCCGCTTGGGCTGAGCCCTGCGGAAGAAGCCGATCTCGTGTCCTTTCTCGAAAGTCTCACCGACTGGAATTTTGTTCAAAACATCAATCACCTACCTTTGGAAGACTGATGAAGCGCTTTCCTCATATCATGTTTTTTTCGGTTAGCGTGCTGATCGTCTTCCTCGCATCGTGCCGGCCCGATACTCCCGACGATCCAGAAGAGCAGACATTTCAGGCTACGCCGTATGAACTGATTATCCCGCCATTTTTCCCCCCGATGGATATACCGGCCGACAATCCCCTGACGGAGGAAGGCGTAGAGCTCGGGCGTTATCTCTTCTGGGAAAAGAAACTGAGCGGTAATAATCAGATGTCCTGTGGCACCTGCCATCTGCCCGAGCATGCCTTTTCCGACCCAATGACTTTCAGCATGGGCATCCACGGTGATTTGGGCACCCGGCAATCCATGGCTATTATCAACCTTGGCTGGGGACAGCGTTTCTTTTGGGATGGTCGGGCTACATCTCTGGAAGAGCAGGTTATTGAACCGATTGAAAATCCCATTGAGATGGATGAAGACTGGGATCATGCCTTGGAAGAGTTGCGCAATGATCCGCTCTATCCGCCTATGTTCAAGGCCGCTTTTGGCACCGAGACGATCAACCGCGACCGCACCACTAAGGCCATTGCGTCGTTCATGCGGACGATGATTTCAGCGAACTCCAAATTTGATCGTCAGCGGATTGGACAAGACACCTTCACCCCGTTAGAAGAAGCGGGATTTAATCTCTTTCTCACAGAAGGAGGTGATCCCTCCTTGACTCCCGGCGGGCAGTTTGGCGCTGACTGCTTCCATTGCCATGGGTTTGGCGACATGCAGTTCACTGACAACCTGTTCAACAACAATGGCCTGGATTCTGAATTTGATGATCCCGGGCTTATGGGTGTGACCGGCAATCCTCTGGATGCCGGAAAATTCAAGACCCCCACCTTGCGGAACGTGGAGTATTCAGCGCCCTATATGCACGACGGACGATTTGCCACACTCGAAGAAGTCATTGAACACTATAACAGCGGAGGAGTGCCGTCAGAGACCGTTTCACCCTTCATGAAGTACCAGACAGGAGGACTCATGCTCGAGGAGGATGACAAGCTTGCGTTGATAGCCTTTATGAAATGTCTCACTGACATATCCTTCATGCAGAATGCCGCGTTCAGTGATCCCCATGAATGATACCCTGCGCCGGGTTCTTGAGCATTCTCGCAGTAACCGGAAATCCAATCGTACATTCCTCGTACAACTGGGTTTGCAAAAGCAAGTTGACCAGTTGTTTCATGCCGCTCATGAGTCTGTATTCTCTGAGGTCGATTGTCTTCAGTGCGCTAACTGTTGCAAGACCACCAGCCCGATTTTCCGGGATATAGATATTGACCGCATCGCACGGCATCTTGGCATTCGGCCGTCAGAGCTGACCAGCCGGCACCTGCGCATTGATGAAGATGGTGACTGGGTACTTCAGCAGTCGCCGTGTACCTTCCTGCGCGAGGACAACACCTGCTCGATTTACGATGTCAGGCCGAGGGCATGCCGTGACTACCCGCACACCGATCGAAAGAATATGTCACAGATCATGGACCTCACCTACCGGAATACTTTAGTATGCCCTGCAGTAGGAATGATGCTCGAGCGCATCCGGAACGGACATCAGGGCCCTGCCTGAGCCACGGGCGGGATGACATTCACCTCACGCTCCAGTGAGATGCCGAACATATCCCGCACACTCTCCAGTACCCTGGAAGAATGTGCGTAGAGTTCATCGCCTGTTGCGCCTCCGTAGTTTACCAGTACCAGTGCCTGTTTTCCGTGCATGCCGCAGTTCCCAACCCTCCTTCCCTTCCATCCCGCCTTTTCAATGAGCCACCCTGCCGGGACTTTCACTATCTGTTCGCTCACCGGATAAACCGGAATATCCGGCCACTTAGACCGGAGCGCCTCAAAAAGTTCCAGAGGCACTAAAGGATTCTTGAAAAAGCTACCTGCATTGCCTAGCTCGTCCGGATCCGGGAGCTTGGACCTTCGGATGCGGATAACGGCATTGCTCACATCGCGGATGGTAATCCGGTCGGGATTCTCACGATCCAGCTCCTCCTGAATAGCCCCATAGTCAATCTGAAAGACCGGCCTCTTGTTCAATCGAAATCGAACGGAAAGAATGACCCATTGATCACGCTCTGCCTGTTTGAAAATACTATCCCGATAGCCGAATGCACATTCGGAATTTACAAATCGCAGAATTTTCCCATCAGCCATACGCATTGCCTCGACTGAGTCGATCACATCCTTTATCTCAATGCCGTACGCGCCGATATTCTGCATAGGTCCGGCGCCCACGCTCCCTGGAATGAGTGAAAGATTCTCTACCCCCGCCCAGTTCCTGTTGATACATTCCATTACGAAGCCGTGCCAGTTCTCACCGGCTGCTGCATCCACCAGATAATGAGCATCCGTCTCCGACACCAACTGGATACCGCGCAATTCGTTTCGCAGAACAATGCCTGGAAAATCAGCCCGGAAGAGGACATTACTTCCTCCTCCGAGGATGAGCCGGGGATTTTCTTTGAACAGCGGGTCCTGCAGGAGCGACCGGAGATCAGAAACAGACGAGAACCTGGCGAAATAGCGGGTCTGCACATCCACGTGGAATGTATTCATAGATCCCAAGGCAACATCCTGTCTGATCAATGGGTGCATGGGTTCAAAGGTGGAGCATGCATTGCGGATGGCAGCGTCACTCCACGAGGCCGAACCAACACGTCATTGTTCACATTGTGCGAAAGGTCTTTGAAGACTGGCAATACTCGCGAAAGGTCTGGAATTGCTCTTCTGTGATCTCCTCCATACCCGGCATAACGAGCTCAATCAGGTCACGGATGAACATTCTCTCCGGATATTGCCTCGCCTCAAGAAGGATTTCCATCCAGCTGTTCCCTACGATCATCAGCTCCGTCAGATGATCCGGTGCATCGATGCGGTAGTAGTTTCTACCATGGGACAGGCGCCGGTAGAGAGGAAAAATTTTCGATTCCACCCTCCAAATATCGGTGTTGCTTCCGGTAACTTGTGCGCCATACTATGCCAGACAATACCTTCCTGCATGATTGTGCGCGGACCATTTCCGAGCGTCACGGACGTGATCTGGCCGATGTGTGCATTGTGGTCCCTGCCAAGCGGGCAGGGCTCTTCCTGCGCAGGGAGCTGGCTCGATGCGTAGAAGCCCCGTTTATTGCACCACGTATCTTCACGCTTCCACAGTACCTCTCTTGGAGGACGGGTATCGCGGTTGCTACGCGCACGACGTTGCTCTTCCGGCTCTATTCTGCCCATACCGCCAGTCACGCCGCTCCGGAATCCTTTTCCCAATTTATGAAATGGGCAGCCATGGCCATGGATGACTTCAGCGACCTCGATCATTACCTCGTGGATGACCGCCATTTCTTTCGTGAGCTGAAGGATATCCGGGAAATCGAGCAATGGAGTTTTTCACAGGAGCCTCTGAGTCCGGCACAGGAGCAGTACCGTCAGTTCTGGCTTACCCTAGGCCCCTTGTATCAGGCCTATATCGCGCAGGAAGAAGAATATCCCGGTTACGCCCGTCTGGCCCGTGGAATTGCGACGGGGAGCTATCCCGGGCGAGCAGACAGGAGGTCCGAGCACACCTGGTTGGTCGGACTCAGCTCACTTACACCTGCTGAAGAGCGGGCCCTCGAAGTGCTTGCGCCCGGTGATTCGCGTACATTCTTGTGGGATGCCGATGCCTGGTACGTCGAAAATCCGGATCATTCGGCCGGTGCTTTTCTCCGAACCCGGAATAAAGGCGAACTGGCTGGTATTCCCGATCTGTTTCGGGAGCAGGAGCGCGAACTCCATTATCACGAGTGCACCACGGGTACGGGTGAGCAGCGCGCCGTTTATGAGCGCCTTCGGGCTATGGATGTCGATGAGCTAAACCACACCGTGGTCGTCGTTATGGATGAATCACGCGTCCATTCATTCCTATCAGGGATACCCCCACTACCCGTAGCTGTGAATGTTGCGATGGGAATGCCATTGCGCCATGAACCCCTGTTCAGGCTCATGCGCGATTTGCTGCGGTATCACGGCGAATGGTATCGCCAGCCTGATCGGGGTGTTTACCACATCCACTTTGAGCGCATCATTTCCAATGCCCTTTACACGGAGCTCACCGGAACTTCGTCATCGGCCATAAGGCAGTGGATGCATGACGGGATACGAATCCGTATTCGGGCGGGTGATGTCCAAGATTTCACCTCCACCTTTGCCGGCGTTTCGGCCTTTGCTGATGCCTGGTTCAGCCGGCCACTCAATCCGCAGGCCTGGCTGGAGTCTGCGGAAGAATTTGTCCGGACATTGCTGGAATCCGGTTGCGATGATTTGCTGCGTGAAACGGCCCAGCGTATGCTTCAACTCCTGCTGGACATTCGCTATTATGCTGCCACCTATTCATGGCTTGACACCTTTGAAGACCTCGAGTCCTCCTTTACCCATCTTATCTCCCGGGAGACCGTTTCGTACAGTGGAGAGCCGCTTGCCGGCCTTCAGGTACTCAGTATGGTGGAGACCCGGGCGATAGACTTTCGCTATGTTCACGTGATTGGTGCCAATGAAGATTTGTTGCCAGGAGGAGGCCTGTATCAGAGTCTGGTGCCCTATGATCTGCGCTCTTTCCACAAGATGCCTCTCCCCTCTGATCGCGAGCACACATACTCGTACACCTTTTACAGGCTATTACAGCGGTGCAAGCGGGCTGATTTCTATTTCGCCACTATCACAGGTGAATTTCGAGGGACAGAACAATCCCGTTACCTTACGCAGCTTGAGCTGGAGATACCTGTTTATCAAGCCCGAACAACCATTCGGAAGAACCGGGTTATAGTTCCAACTTTCGAACTTAGCGCCCCTGAGCACAAGTTTCGAAGGAATGCGTTCACCGAAGTCCGTCTTCGTGAATGGATGGAACGAGGCATATCACCTTCCTCTATTGGCTCCTATCTGCGCTGTCCTATGCATTTCTACTACACTTATGTGCTCGGTGTTCGCGAGGAGGAGACCATGGAAGAGCAGCTCGACGAAGCCGCCTTTGGCTCCGTAGCGCACAAGGTGATGGAGAATTTCATGACACCATTCCTTGGCAGCTTTCCTTCCGAATCAGACTGGCTGAACCTTCGGGAAAAATGCCGGGACCGCATTGAGGAAGCCATGCAGACAGAAGCCCCTGGCAAGCGTACCGACAGCGGGTTCAATCTCATTCAGCTGGATGTCATGGGTCGCATGCTCCAGCGTCTGATCGATTTCGAGATTCATCGTCATCGGGAACTCAGCCAAAAAGGAATAAAGCATATTGTGCTCAGTGCAGAGGCCAGTCTTTCTGCCGAAATTCCTGCAACTCAGCATGGGCTGCCCTTCACGGTGAGCTTGCGGGGCAAGGCCGACCGGATTGATCAGGTAGGTGATGAGATCTTCATTATCGATTACAAATCCGGTAAAATCAAGGACCTCGACGGGACCCAAGTACCTTCACCCGACCAGTGGTTTGAACCCGACAACACCAAGTTGATACAAATTTTATCTTATGCCTACATGTACAGCACCGCAACCGGGAAAGACCAGGTAAGTGCGGCATTGATGAGTCTGGCCAATATCGAATCCGGATACCATTCTATGGATATGATCCGTAAGGCACTTCCAGACTGGAAAAACCAATTTGCGCAGCACCTTGGGTCCTTAATCAGCGAGATATACAGCAGGGAAGAGTTTGTTCATAACCAGGAATCCAGAAATTGTCCATTTTGCCGGACTTCATGAGACGCGCATTGATCATCAGCTATTACTGGCCGCCTGCCGGAGGCGGAGGTGTTCAGCGCTGGCTGAAGTTTGCCAAATACCTCCCTGAGTTTGGTTACCAGCCGGTCATCTTCATACCTGAGAATGCCGACTACCCTGTACTGGATGAAACCCTGTCGGGTGAAGTACACCCCAGTACCGAAGTCATCCGGCTTCCGATCTGGGAGCCTTACCGGACCTTTCGCAAGGTTTCGGCGAAGGGAGATAAATCCGTGTCAGCAGGGTTTATCCGCTCAGCGCGGAAAGAAACACCGATAACGCGTGTGGCCCAATGGCTTCGGGGCAATCTCATCATTCCGGATGCGCGTCGTTTCTGGATTGGGCCATCCGTGCGTTACCTCTGCCAGTATTTGAGCGAGCATACCACCGATGTGATCATAAGCACTGGTCCGCCGCACAGTATGCATCTGATTGCCGAGGCAGTGAGCCGGCGCACGGGGATACCATGGCTCGCTGACTTCCGCGATCCTTGGGTAAACATGGACAACGCTGACAAGTTTCGCATGACTCGCTATGCCCGTGCGCGGCATGAATTTCTCGAGCGTCGTGTATTGCGCAGCGCTGACAGCGTAGTCACGGTGAGCTGGTATCTATCCTCTCAGTATGAGCGCATACGACAGCGGGCTGTATGCACGATCACCAATGGTTATGACCAGACAGATTTTGATGGCCGTGGGAGACCTGCTGATTCCGGCAAGTTCATCATCGGGCATTATGGCACATTCGGTGAAGACCGCAATCCTGTTGCCTTATGGGAAGCGCTGGAACAGCTTCTGGCCGAAGAACCAGCCTTGGCGCGTGATCTTGAAATTCAGTTGGTCGGCCCTACAGACGCCAGCGTCCTGGCTTCGGCTTCCACGCATCGGTTGGCCGGCTGCATCCGTCACGTCCCTTATCTCAGTCATGATACCATTATTGACCGGATGCGATCCAGCGCTGTCCTGCTGGTCATTTTGAATCAGAATACCAATGAAGAAGGGCGGGTGACTGGAAAGATCTTTGAGTATGTGGCGAGTCGGCGACCCGTTCTTGGCATTGGCTCGGTGACCAGTGATTGTGCGCGCGTCATTCGTGAAACCGGCTGTGGCGTGATGGTTCCGTTTCTGGATAAAGCGAAGATCCGGGCATTTATTCTGGATGTTTACTATGGGCGGTTTGTCATGGGCACTGCCGATTCCACGCGGCAGTTTTCACGCAGAGAGCTCACCCGTCAGCTCAGCGAGGAGCTGGACCGCCTAGTCGAAGGGAATATCCGCTGAGGGGCGATTAGGCCGTCGGCGTTCGCGGGCCTCCTGCATCTGGCTGACGCTCTGCTTCGCCTTCATGATACTCGTATTCAGTTCAAACCCTACGAGCAGAATGATACAGTTGAAGTTGAGCCAGATCAGCAAAAGAAGAAGCGTACCCAGCGAGCCATATAGTTTGTTGTACGTAGCGAAGTGGTTGACGAAATAAGCAAAGGCCACGGATGCCAGGATGAAGAACAGAGTACCGAAGGTCGCTCCGGCATTGAAGAATCTCCATTTTTTACGGCTTGTGGTGCTCATTCCGACGTTATAGAGAGTTGAGATGACCGTGTAAACGAGGAATACCGATATGAGCCACTGCGCGAAATTGAGCAGTGCGATATCGTTTTGTGTGATGATTCCTGTTTCATGGAGATAATGCAGTGCCGATCCACTGAAGATCATCATGGACACTGCAAGGATCATGAAGAACCCCAGCACGAAGATGAGAATCACGCTAGCCAGCCGAAGGAACAGCGGATTATCCTTTTCTTCCAGGTGATAGCTTTCGTTGAAACCGAGGAGGATTGCATTGATGCTGCTCGAAGCATAATACATAGTAAGCACGAAGCCCACAGACAGCAATGTGCTGTGTCTTTTCTTGATCAGGTCATCCAGCGTTGACTCAAAGAGCGAAAATGTATCTCCGGGAAAGAACTCACTGATGCTTTCCAGCAGCTGCTCCTGGAAGTTGGGAACGGGTATGTAAGGAATGAGAGTAAGCAGCAGGATGATACCCGGAAAGAATGCCAGAAAGAGGCGAAATGAAATAGCTGCCGCTCGGGTGGGAACGGAGCCCTTCCATATCGCTTCACCGAGAAAGCGCGACACGTACCACAATGAGAGACCCTGAAATCCAGGCGGTCTGATACTGCGCAGCATCTTCACCAGAGCCCTGATGCTGCGATTCCTTCCCAACCGGAAAAACCATCTACTCTTCATCCTCAGGATTGGCAGTTCATTCGGTGAAAGCCTTGAGGCTCATGTCCAGACTTCGGATGTGGTGGGTCAGTGCGCCCACAGAGATGAAATCCACTCCTGTTTCGGCATATGCGCGAATATTCTCTTCTGTGATACCGCCTGACGCTTCTGTTTCCATAGAGCCGTTAATTCGCCTGACCGCCTCACACATGCGATCCGGTGTAAAGTTATCCAGCAGGATGCGGAACGGCAGCCCATTCTTCAGGATGGCTTCCACCTCTTCCATATTTCTAGCCTCCGCCTCCACCCGAAGCTTGCGGCCTGTTCGTTCAAGGTATTCTCCCACCATGCGGAGAGCAGGTTCCATACCCCCGGCATAGTCCACATGGTTATCCTTTACGAGAATCATATCATACAATCCGAAGCGATGGTTGCACCCACCGCCGGTCTTCACCGCGAGTTTCTCGAAGAAGCGGAATCCCGGGGTCGTCTTTCGCGTATCCAGCAGCCGGCAGCCAGTGCCCGCTATCAGGGAAGCGAGGTGATTCGTGCGTGAGGCGATTCCGCTCATACGCTGCACGATGTTCAGTGCGAGGCGTTCCGCTGTGGTAATGCTTCGTGCCGGACCTGTAACGGTGAGGGCCACGTCACCCGGTTTGACCGTATCGCCATCATTCAGCAGGGGCAACCAGTGGAGGCGGCTATCCACCAGTTCAAATACCCTTCCTGCGATGCGGCTTCCGGCCAGTATTCCGGAATCTTTGATCAGCAGCCGCGCGGCCCCTTGTGCAGTTTCCGGGATGGTTGAGAGGGAAGTATGATCGCCATCTCCGATATCCTCCTGCAGAGCCCTCCGGAGGAATTCGTCCAGATCAAAACCGTCCATTTCCATGCGGGCAAGTTAGGACGGGAACATTGTACTTTTGCTCGACTTCATCCGGCATACAGCCCGATGCGGCTGCAGCATGGCCACAACTAACCAGAATCTCCATTCCGATATCCAGTTTCCCGTTTCCGAAATGGCTGAAAACCTGATTGGTTCAGAAATTATCAAGTTGGGAAATGAAATCCGCGAGCGCGTGAGTCGCGGAGAGACGATTTACAATTTCACTATTGGAGATTTTGATCCCAAGATCTTTCCCATACCGGCTGAATTGAAGAAGGCCATCATTGAGTGTTACGAGGAGGGATTTACGAATTACCCGGTAGCCAACGGCTATCCCGAACTCCGAAAAGAAGTTGCTGCGCTGGTTCAGAGGACTCAGGGGCTCATGTATTCCCCGGAAGAAGTGCTCATTGCCGGAGGTGCCCGGCCGGTGATTTACGCCGCCTACCGGGCCATACTCGATCCTGGAGACCGCGTGGTATTTCCCATTCCTTCCTGGAACAACAACCACTACACCCACCTGTGTGGCGCAGAGGCTGTGATGGTTGAGACTTTACCAGATCATCACTTCATGCCAACTGCTGAGTCGCTTGCCCCACATCTCCGGGGGGCTACGTTGCTTGCGTTGTGTTCACCTCTCAATCCTACCGGAACCACCTTTACGCGAAGCCAGCTCGCTTCCATCTGCGATCTCGTAGTGGATGAAAATGCACGTCGCGGACCAGGAGAGAAGCCCCTTTACCTCATGTACGATCAGATTTACAGTCTGCTCACCTTTGGGGAATCCGGGCATGTGGATCCCGTGTCCATCCGTCCGGAGTTGCGGCCCTACACCCTTTATGTAGATGGTATTTCCAAGAGTCTGGCCGCCACTGGCGTGCGGGTGGGCTGGTGTTTCGGCCCTTCCTTCCTGGTGGACAAGATGAAGTCGATCCTTGGGCACGTCGGGGCATGGGCTCCCCGTCCTGAGCAGATTGCCACGGCCCGCTTTCTAGCTCAGCGTGAGGCTGTGAACCGGTATATCGGATGGATAAGCCGGGAGATCTATTCCCGGTTGCAGGCCCTTTATGAGGGGATAGAGGAGCTGCGTCGTGACGGATTCCCGGTGGAAGCCATATCTCCTCAAGGAGCGATTTACCTCACAGTGAAGATTGATCTGAGCGGAAAAACCACCAGTGACGGTCGTTTGCTGCAAACTACAGGAGACATCACGGCCTACCTGCTATCTGAAGCGCGGTTGGCACTTGTTCCTTTCTACGCCTTTGGATCGCCACGTGAGTCGCGATGGTACAGACTCTCCGTGGGTACCGCTGCACAGGCCGATGTACCTGCGGCCCTGAACGCCCTCCGCGAGGCCCTTCTGAAGCTCCGGTGACGTCTTTTGGACAGCCTGAGAACCTGAGCGTTCAGATTGCTCTGCGTGGGCCTGTCGGGTCGTATTTTCGCGCCTCTAATTGAAAAACCCGTAATGCCCAGCAACAACTATTGCGTCATCATGGCCGGGGGAGTCGGATCCCGCTTTTGGCCCATGAGTCGCACGCTGTTTCCAAAACAGTTCCATGATGTTCTGGGTATTGGGCGCACGTTGTTGCAGATGACGTACGACCGTTTCCTTCCCGTTTGCCCGAGGGAAAATATCCTGATCGTCACAAATGAGCGATACCGGCACCTCGTGCAGGAGCAGTTACCGGAGATCAGGCCGGAGCAGATTCTCTGTGAGCCTTACATGCGCAATACGGCGCCCTGTATTGCCTATGCATCCTTCTGGATTGCAGAGCGCGAAACGGATGCCCGCATTATCGTGGCGCCGAGCGACCACCTTATACTGAACAACGATGGATTCCGGCGTATCATCGAGGTAAGCCTTGATCAGGCGGAGAAGAGCAAGAATCTCGTCACGCTTGGCATCAAGCCCACCCGGCCCGACACCGGATATGGCTATATCCAGTGGACAGATGAACACACATCGGCGGTGGACGAGCGCGTGAAGAAGGTCAAAACATTCACTGAGAAACCCGACCTCGAGCTCGCCCGGGATTTTATTGAGAGTGGTGACTTCTATTGGAACAGTGGCATTTTCATCTGGTCACTGTCGTCCATTCTGCATGCGCTGGAATCCCATCTTCCGGAGATGTTCAAGGCTTTTTGTGATGGCGCGGGGATGTATGGCACGCCGGCGGAGAAGGATTTCATCATCAGCACGTATGGCTCTTGTGAGAACATCTCCATCGACTATGGCATTATGGAGAAAGCCAGGAACGTGAATGTAGTTCTTGGTGATTTCGGCTGGAGCGACCTTGGAACGTGGGGATCACTGCACACGCATCTTGCCCATGATGAACACCGCAATGGTACGGTAGGCAAGCATGTCTTGTATTACAATTGTTCCAACAATGTGGTCCATATTGCCGGCGACAAGCTGGCTGTACTACACGGCCTGAATGGCTTCATTGTAGTAGACACGGGTGATATCCTTCTTGTGTGCAAGAAAGAGGATGAACAGAAGATCAAGCAATTCGTCAACGATATCAAGATCAAGAAAGGAGACGAGTGGGTGTGACCACCAGGCTCTTCAAGGCATCACCCGCTTGTCCTGATTCTTAAAACAGGGTTCCTGCATACTCATTGCGACGGCGAATATTGAGTCACTGCCAACGATACCAAACTCCACTGTTGGCCTTTTCTGCTGCTCCGCCATTCTGGAGGAGTTGAAGTCCAACAGAGTTTCCATCGATCCCAAGCAGGCATCACAACAGGTGCCTCGTGAGGTAAATTCCCCATCGGGCGGCCATGATCACACTTCTGATGAAAGCCTGGGAAGGTCAACCCAGGTGGCCCACCATTTTGCGCGGATCCACCCATTCGTCATACTGCTCGGCGGTCACATAGCCCAGACGCACCGCCTCCTCCTTGAGCGTTGTTCCGTTCTTGTGAGCTGCCTTGGCAATTTCTGCTGCCCGGTAGTATCCAATTTTGGTATTGAGAGCGGTAACCAGCATGAGTGATGCATCCACCAGTTCTTTGATCCTGGAGCGGTTCGGCTCGATACCCCGGGCGCAGTGTTCCTCGAAAGATACACAGGCATCACCCAGCAGCCGTGCGCTTTGCAGGAAGTTGGCAGCCATCAGCGGCTTGAACACGTTCAGCTCATAGTGGCCCTGGGTGCCTCCGATTGTAATGGCCACATCGTTACCCATCACCTGCGCGCACACCATGGTGAGTGCCTCGCACTGCGTTGGATTCACCTTACCGGGCATGATGCTCGATCCCGGCTCATTTTCCGGAATCAAGATCTCCCCGATACCACTTCGCGGGCCGCTGGCCATCATGCGGATATCATTGGCGATCTTGTTCAGAGCCACGGCCAGTTGCTTCAGGGCTCCATGCGATTCTACAATACCGTCGTGAGCCGCAAGAGCCTCAAACTTATTCGGTGCAGATACGAACGGAAGTCCGCTGAACTCCGCAATCTTTCTGGCCACAAGGGTTGCGTATCCGGGAGGTGTGTTGATCCCCGTGCCCACTGCTGTGCCGCCAAGTGCGATCTCAGAGAGGTGAGCAAGCGTATTGCGGAGCGCGCGAAGTCCATGGTCGAGCTGGGCCACATATCCGCTGAGTTCCTGACCGAGCGTCACAGGCGTCGCATCCATGAGGTGTGTGCGGCCGATTTTCACGACGTCCATGAACTCCGAGCTCTTGCGCATGAGCGTATTGCGCAATTGCTCCACGCCCGGGATCGTTTTGTTCACTACCATCTGGTAGCAAGCGATGTGCATGGCGGTGGGATACGTATCGTTCGAGCTCTGGCTCTTGTTTGCATCGTCATTGGGATTGACCAGTGGAGAGCCTTGACCCAGTGCACCTCCGGCGAGCACATGAGACCGGTTGGATATCACTTCGTTCACGTTCATATTGCTCTGCGTGCCCGATCCTGTTTGCCAGATAACCAGAGGAAACTGGTCGTCGAGTTTGCCTTCGAGTATTTCGTCACACACCTGGCTGATCAGGTCGCGTTTATCAGCCGGCAGGACACCCAGTTCGCAGTTCGCATGAGCTGCAGCCTTCTTCAGAATGGCAAATGCCCTGACAATTTCAGCCGGCATGGAACCCTCCGGTCCGATACGGAAATTGTTGCGCGAGCGTTCTGTCTGTGCTCCCCAATACACACCGGCGGGAACCCTGACCTCGCCCATGGTGTCCTTTTCAATGCGGTAATTCATAGTTGTTATCCTGTATTGATCTTCCGCAATCCCATGCGGATTCATTAAAGCTATACTTCATTTGCGGCCTTTCCCTTTTGCATGAGGTAGGCCTTGAGGAATTCGCCGATATCGCCGTTCATCACACCGTCCACATCTGATGTCTCGCATCCGGTGCGCACATCCTTTACCAGCTTATACGGCTGCATTACGTAGTTTCGGATCTGAGAACCCCACTCGATCTTTTTCTTACCCGCTTCGATTTCATCCCGCGCTGCATTGCGTTTTTCCAGTTCCATCTCATAGAGCTGTGAACGCAGCAGTTGCAGGGCCTTTTCCTTGTTCTGGAGCTGTGACCTCGTCTCAGTATTATCGATGATGATCCCTGAAGGCTTGTGTCTCAGGCGCACGCCCGTTTCTACCTTGTTCACGTTCTGACCGCCCGCACCGCCAGAACGGAATGTATCCCAGGTGATGTCAGACGGGTTAATGTTGACCTCTATGGTATCATCCACCAGCGGGTAAACATATACGCTCACGAACGATGTATGGCGGCGGGCATTGCTATCGAATGGAGAGATGCGCACCAGCCGGTGAACGCCATTTTCACCCTTCAGCATACCGAATGCGAATTCGCCGTCAAATTCCAGTGTGCATTGCTTGACGCCGGCCACTTCCCCTTCCTGCATGTCAAGTTCCTTGACCGTGTAGCCGTTCTTCTGGCCCCACATGATATACATGCGCATGAGCATCCCTGCCCAGTCACAACTTTCGGTGCCCCCGGCCCCGGCTGTGATCTGGACGACGGCATGGAGGGCATCCTCCTCTGCGGAGAGCATGTTTTTAAATTCGAGATCTGAGATCTTTTGTTCAGCATCCCGGAAGTGACCTTCCAGTTCCTCTTCGGTGGCAGCGCCTTCCCGGAAGAACTCCTGCAGTACCTGAAGGTCATCAACGGCTGACTTGCAAGCCGTCCAGGAGTCGGTCCACATCTTCCGCGCGCGGATGGACTTCATGGTAGCCTCGGCCTTCTTTGGATCATCCCAGAAGCCCGGGTCCTGGGTCAGTTTTTCGTCCTCGCGTATCTGGAGAAGCTTGTTCTCGACGTCAAAGGTACCTCCCGAGCGCGACAACGCGCTCATTCAGCTCCCCGATTGCATCCAATGTGATGGCCATGTGCTGAAGAATTGTTCGGCCGCGAAAGTACGAATGGCCAATAGAATTGATGAAATCTTTCTACTTTGCCCACCAAAAGAAAAAAGGATATGGAAATCATTGATCAACCGGGTACTTCTCAGGCTTCCTATATGAGCATGGAGGAACTCGGACGCCGTGGATATCGGTTTGCGTTCGACACTTACTTCAACACGGTTGTTGACCTGCTGAAGAACAATGCGGGCACCTATGTTTTGTCCACGCTGTTGTGCCTTACCATTTCCTTTATTGCGGGAATGCTGCCCGTGATTGGTTCATTTGCTGGATTATTCCTCACTCCCGGATTTTACGGGGGCTACCTGCTGATTTCACAAAAAGCGTTACGCAAGGAGGATCCGGGCGTAAGCGACCTCTTCGCAGGATTCCGGGGAGCGCACTACGGTCGTTCGCTGGTCACCTATTTGCTCATGCTTCTCATTCTGGCTGCCAGTTCCGTTCTACTCGTTCCGATTATTCTTGCAGCGGGGCCTGACTTCGAACTGATGCAGCGCTTCACTGAGGATTTCCGATCCGGAATTGAACCCGATCTGGACATTCTGCTTGGCTTTTTTGAATCACCGCAAGTGCTTTGGCTCGCGGTGATTGGCATCATTCCATTCATTTACGCCAGTATTTGCCTGAGTCTGAGTCTTGCCTTTGTGGTCATCTACGGATCTACGCCCATGGAGGCGATCAGGAATAGTTTTCAAGTGGTGAGCAAGTCATGGTGGTGGTTTCTGGCCTATATCTGGTTGCTCGGTACCTGTGCCTGGCTTGGGATTTTTGCACTTTGCGTGGGCTTGCTCCTGACCTATCCCCTGCCTTTCATTGGCACGTTTGTGAGTTTTGACATGATTATGAAAGGCACCCACGCCCAAAACCCATAGCAGACATGGAAATACTGGACTACGGCTCATTGGCCCGGGAGGTGCGCGACCCTGATCAGTTGGCACGTGAGGGTTATGCTTTTCGCATTGGTGAATACCTGAATTTTGCTTTTCGTGTCTTGCAGAAGGATCCGCTATCCTTCTTTGCTTTTGCTATCGTATCCTCGATCATCGCATCGGTTCCTTTTCTGGCCTACCCTGCGTACGCGGGGTTCTATGCGGTAGCTGACAAGATCAGCAAGAACGAGCCCTACACCTTTGATGATTTCTTTACTGGATTTCGTGAGCGCATAGGGCCGTTGATTCTGGCCTCAATCGTGGTTCAGGTGCTCGTGTTTGCAGGTATGCTGCTTTGTGTTCTGCCCGGACTCTACCTCGCTATTGCCTGGCTGTTTTCCATACCCTTTATCTTGTTCAGGGCTGGTGACTTCTGGCAGAGCATGGAGTGGAGCCGGAAAGTCATTTCGCACAACTGGTTTGGTTTTTTCGCATTGGGACTTATTGCTGGCATCCTGTCATCGCTGGGGATTATTCTGTGCGTTATCGGTTTATTCCTCACTCTGCCCATTTTCCATCTCGCCATCTATGCAGCGTATAAGGATATAGTGGGCACCGGCGGCAAGTCTTAGTTTCGGCTCATCCCTTTCCGAAGTACTCCTCTGCCAGTCGCACAGCTGCGTCGGCCGGGAAACCACGGGCGAGCAGGTACCGGATACCTTTCTGTTTCTTTTGCCAGACGGGCAGTCCTCGCAGACCTGACTCCTTCCTTCGCAATGCATCACGCATGGCTGCTGCTGCGTATTCCTCGGGCAAGGTGCTCAAGGCACGCTGGATATTGGCGTCAGAAACCCCTTTAGCCCGGAGTGCGTGTAAAATTTTATTGACTCCCCAGCCGCGCAACCGAGCATGGTCACTGGCAAAGGCAGAAGCATAGCGTTCCTCGTTCAGGAGGTTATCCCGAATCAGCTCTGCAATCAATTCCTCCCGCTCAGCGGAAGGCACGCCCCACTGCGTCAGACGCGAGCGCACATCGCTATGTGCGCGTTCGGCGCGGTCGCACCACTGGCGGATCTTTTCGCGGGTAGCCTCAGGACTGTATTTGCGCGGAAATAGCGGCATCGTGTTATGCAAACAGGCATTGGCTAAGGTACATACCGCAACAGGTGGCGGCCCTACCTTCGCGCAGTGCAAAATCAGCGCGCCATATACAGTTTGCTGGCGGCCAATGCCGTGAGCAGCTTTGCACAAGGCATCTCGCTTATCGCCATTCCTTGGTACTTCGCATCCGTGCTCGACATGGAGGCTTATTTCGTGCGGGCCTTCCAGATCATTACCCTGCTCACTCTTTTTCTCAGTCTGTACAGCGGGACGCTCATTGACCGCTACAATCGCAAGGCCCTTTTCCTCGGGCTCAATGCCGTAGGTTTCGCTGTGCTTTGCAGCGCGGCAGTATGGGGGTTCATGCATGGCGGACTGTCCCCGTTGGGTATAGTAGTGGTGCTTGCCTTCTCCGTCTTTTCGTTCCAGGTCCATTACCCCAACCTTTACGCCCTTGGCCAGGAAGTTGTGGGCCGCGAAGGATATGGCCGCTTCAGCTCGCTGATTGAAGTGCAGAATCAGGCCACGATCATCCTGTCAGGTGTGTTTTCCATCCTCCTCTTGCCCGACTCCGGCCGGGGAGGACTCGGGCTTCGTGATGTGCTGGGGGTTCATATCGAGCCCTGGGATATGCATGAGATTTTCCTTTTGGACGGCATCACTTATGCGATCGCTTTCACCATTATATCCCGAATCCGCTACACCTCGACCCGCGAGCGGCATATTGAAACAGGTACCGTCTGGAAGCGATTGCGTTCCGGTTTCACCTACCTCAGCCGGCATCCGCGGCTTTTTGTATTTGGTATTGCCAGTCATACCGTATTCGTGGTGACCATAGTACATGGAATTTACCTGGTCAATCTTTACATCGACAATTACCTCCATGAGGGCGCTGAAGTGTATGCCTTGAGTGAGATCATTTATTCCGCCGGGGCGCTGCTGGCCGGGCTGATCATCCGACGTCTTTTCAGGAAATGGATTCCCGAGCATGCCATCCTGTGCCTGATGCTGCTGGCCATTTCGATTTACCTCATGCTTGCCTTCACCCGTTGGTACGGATTTATGCTCCTCTTTCAGTTTCTCGTAGGCATCTCCAACGCCGGTGTAAGAGTGCTTCGCCTCACTGCGCTCCTGACCCGGGTGGAGAATGAAATCATTGGGCGAAGTGAGAGCATCTTCAATGCAGGCAACATCTTCCTCCGGCTGATTGTACTGAGCGTTCTGGGTTTGCCGTGGTTTTCGGAGGGCGAACAAGTACCCCGGGCGTACCTCGCCTGTGGCCTGTTTCTCGCGGTAACATCCGTGATTTTGTGGATCTGGGGCCGGCCCGGGAAGGAGAAAAAAACCGGATCATGACCCAGGAATACCTGTCGCCCTCCTATACCAGCGTGCAGCCCACTCTAATTACCTTTGCCGCAGAGAGGCTGAACGGGAATGCTATCCGACGATGAAGGAACACCTGATTGAAAAACTAAATGCTCTTCTGGAATCAGAAGATATCATGTCCGTGCGCGAAGCCGTGCGTGATATTCGCAGCGACTGGAAAGCAGAGACAGCGAAAGAGCGGCAGCTCCAGCGCGAGTCCTTTGATGCCCGCACCGACAGGGAAGAAGGTGAAGAATTCACCTATATCCCCCATGAACTCGAGGGACGTTTACAGGAACTTCTGAAAAAGTATGAAGACCGTATTGAAGAGCGCGGAAAGCAGCTGGCGGCTGAGCGGTTGCACAACTACCAGCTCCGGCAGATTATCCTGAGCGAGTTTGAGTTGCTGCGTAATGAAGAGAACATCGGAAAGGCATTTGCCACCCATAAAGAACTCAAGGAGCGCTGGGACGCGATCGGTGATGTGCCTGGTGATAAATACCAGGAGGTGAATGAGCGGTGGGGGCGACTCAATCAGGATTTCTATTACCAGATCAGGATCTATAAAGAGCTTCAGGAACATGACTTGAAGATCAACCTCAAGAAGAAAGAGGAGCTGATAGACGAAGCGCGCAAACTGGCTGAAATCAACCAGATCAATGATCTTGAAATACTCTCCCGCAAGCTTCAGCGGGAGTGGATGCATATCGGACCCTCCCCGCGGGAGACCTTTAAGGAACTTGGCGACACCTTTTTCGGATTGGTGCGTGAAGCCCAGACGCGGATTCAGGCCCACTACGACGAGCTTCATAAGCATAGTGAAGAGGCCCTGAACAAGAAGCGGGCGCTGGTGGAAAAGCTCCGGGAGATTCTCGGGCTGGAATTGAGCCAGCAGGCCGCATGGAACCGCTGGACAGATGAAGTGCTGAAGCTCCAGGAAGAGTGGAAGCAAACGGGCTGGGCCCGAAAGCGGGAGAATGAGGAGATCTGGCAGGAGTTCAGGGGGCTGTGCGACCTGTTTTTCAGTAAGCTCAAGCAATTCAGTGATCAGCGCAAGTCCACCTTCAGCGCAAATAAAGAAAAGAAGGAAAAACTCATTGAGCAGGCCCGGTTACTTCAGGATAGTACAGAATGGAAAACCGCTACAGAAAACCTCAAGAAACTTCAGGAGCAATGGAAAGAGTGCGGTTCAGCAGATCCTCGCGATGAGCAAAAACTATGGCAGCGTTTCCGCTCTTCATGCGATATCTTCTTCAACCGCAAGAAGGAGCACTTTGGTGAGTTATCCGGGCAGCAAGAGGAAAATCTTCGCCTGAAAGAGGCACTTCTGAGTGAGATTGAGCAGCTACAGCTGTCGGGCAACCGCACCGAAGATTTGCGCTCATTGAAAGAAATTTCAGAGCGCTGGCATGGCATCGGATTCGTACCGCGGGAAAAAGTCAAGGACGTGATGGACCGCTATAATGCTCTGCTTGATAAGCTGTATGGCCAGCTCAACGCGCGGCGCGAGGAGCAGCAGATGAATGCTTTCCGCAGCAGAATCCGCCATGTCAAGGCCGACGGAGGAGAGACCGGTGTGCGGAAGGAGCGGAACTTCCTGCGCGACAAGGTGGAACGCCTGCGCAATGACATCCGGCAGTATGAGAATAACATGGGCTTCTTCACCGGCAAAGGGGCCGAAGGCATGCGCAAGGAAATCGAAAAGAAAATCCGCCAGGCCGAACAAGAGATTGAAGAATTGCGGAAGAAGATTGCTTTGATTGACAATCCGCAGGAATAATCAATTCCCCTTCATTCTATTGACAATAGCCGTGGTGGAATATCCCTCCACCATATCTATAGCCACTACCGATCCACCTGCCGCCCGGACCACATCAGAACCTACAATGTAGCGTTTGTCTGCGGGATCGGATACCTCCGGCGAATAATCTCCCCCTTTCACGAGCACCTCCGGAACAAGCGCTGCAATGATCTCCATGGGAGTATCCTCTCCGAAGATAATGACCGCATCCACGCACCGCAGGGCATCCACGACCCCCGCACGCGCAGATTCCTGATTGATAGGACGATCCGGTCCCTTATCCAGTCGCTTCACAGAAGCATCGCTGTTGATGCCCACCACGAGCTTATCCCCTTGACTCTTCGCCTCCCCCAGATAAGTCACATGACCGATATGCAGGATATCGAAAACCCCGTTGGTAAAAACGACACGCCGGCCCTGGCCTTTCCATTGCGCCACCAGGGCGATCAGTTCCTTCAGGTTCGTATACACCATCAGTTCCTTTTATTGCGAGATGTGACCACGAGGAATCCGAGCGCACCTACCAGGATATCGAAAAGAGTCTTGCCCGACCATGAAATGAGGGCGAACACCTTCCCCACTTTGCGATCATAGCCCAACGCTGCAAATGCGAGTTCCGACATCCCGTGGAATGCTCCTGCCCCTCCAGGAGTAGGCACGATCATTCCGAGACTGCCTGCTCCCATGAAGAAAATCGTGTCATCCATTCCCATTCCCTGTGTACCTGGAAGCGCCATCATGATGCACCAGGTCATCAGCGTCCAACATACCCAGATTCCTAAGCTGTATGCCACAAAGAGCATTTTTCTCCGGATGTAGACGATGGAGCGCAGGCCTGTCCAAATTCCCATCAAAAACTGGTTGATGCGCGCCACAAGTCTCACCTGCGCGAATCTTCGCAGGATCACCACTCCGATGGCTATAGCCAGCAATCCACCGCCTGCCAGGTACCAGATTGGCGAAACTCCACCTGTCCGAGCAGCTCCTGAATCCGACTGAGCGTTGGCCAGCAAGGCATTGAGAGCATCAGCATGCAGGACGAAGGCCAGGAAGAGGAGTACGGACAACAGCATGAGGTCAACCACCCGTTCCAGGATCACAGTGCCGATCAGCTTATCCACGGGAATTCGCTCCACCCGGTTCAACATGGTGCAGCGGGCGAGTTCCCCAGACCTGGGCACGAGGTTATTCATACAATAGCCGAAGGCCACGGTGTGGATATTTGTCCATTCCGGAGCGCGATACCCCATCGGCTCCAGTATTACGTTCCAGCGGAGTCCGCGAAAGATCGTAGCCAGATAACCCAGCGCCAAACTGAACGCCACAAGAGGCCAGTTTGCAGAGCGTAACCCGGGAAGAATATCCTCAGACCAACTCACATTTCGGTACAGGAAATACATCAGCACCATCGCTACTGTCAGGAAGAACAGGTAAACGATGCTTTTTCGCAGGATGGGATTCACTGGAGTGAGGTCAGCTGGTAAGCGAGTTGGTAGCCGTATCCGGAAAGACAATCCAGGGACGGAATTCACGGGCTTTCCCGGCATCTATTTGGGCATATGCGCATACGATGACAATATCACCGACCTGCACCAGCCGAGCGGCAGGACCATTCAGGCAGCACACCCCGCTGCCTCGTTTGCCCAGAATAACGTAGGTCTCAAAGCGCTCACCGTTGTTGCAATTCAGCACGTGCACCTTCTCTCCCTCGATAAGGTTGGCTGCCTCGAGAAGAACCGGGTCGAGGGTGATGCTTCCGATATAGTTCAGGTCAGCCTCCGTAACGGTGAGGCGATGAATTTTCGACTTGAGGACTTCAATCAGCATGGGCCGCAAAAGTAGCTGGTTTTGGGGCGATAAAAGCGCATAAGGACTATTTGCAGCAAGCTCATTCTATGACCTTATTCGCGCCTGCCCCGGCCATGTCCATTCCATCCCTCATCCACGATTTCGGTGCGCTGTTCTTTCCGGAGTACTGCGGAGGATGCACTGAGCCCCTTGGCCGTGGGGAGCGCTGCCTGTGTGCGACCTGTCTGATGCGCCTTCCACGGGCCCGTCTTCATGACCTGCCTGACAACCGCATTGAGAAGCTATTTTGGGGGCGGGCGGATATCCTGATGGCCACCGCCTTCCTCCACATGCCTCGCCGGGGCCTCACCCACCGGCTGGTTCACGAGCTGAAGTACAGGGGTAACCAGGAGGTTGGAGTAATACTCGGGCATCTGTTTGGCGAAGAAATGGGCCGTTCGCAGCGCATGAGTTCATTTGACCTAATCATCCCGGTGCCCCTGCATCCGAAAAAGGAACACGCCCGTGGATATAACCAATGCCACGCTATTTGTCGCGGGCTGAGCAGTGCCATGGACATCCCATGGAGGAGCGACCTTCTTGTGCGAGGAGTGTGGGGAGAAAGCCAGACCCGCAAGACCCGCTTTCAGCGGTGGCTTAATACCGAACAGACCTACAGCCTCGATCAGGTCCACGAGCTGGAAGGGCGCCATGTATTGCTTGTTGATGATGTAGTAACCACCGGCGCCACCATGGAGGCCTGCGCCCGCCTGCTGAATGCCGTGCCGGGTGCAGGGGTGTCCGTGGCCGCTCTGGCTATGCCGGCCTTCAGCTGAGGGTGTTCTTATCTTTGGTGACATTCATGAAGATTCTCCTCCTCCTCCCTGCATTCCTGATCTGGGCATTGAGTATCCATTGTCAGGATAAAATTCTGCTCATGAATGGGTCTGAAATGGATTGCCGGATTGTGGGCGATTCCGGAACGGTAGTGGTGTTTGAGCTCAAGAAGAAGAGCGGTAAGACGAAGACCCGTGAGGTGCACAAGAGCGATGTCTTCAGCATCACACGCAGCAGTGCTCCCGAACGCGTACTCTACATTCAGGATAGTCTCTTCGGCGACATCTATACCATCGACCAGATGCGTATGTACCTTGCCGGTCAGCGGGACGGGCGGGCGCTTTACCGAGCCATGCCCACTGCCGTAGTGGGCTTTCTGATATGCGGGGCTGCTGCCTATGCCGGGGGCGATGGAGTGCTCACAGCTACTGCTCCACCCATTCTGTATATGCTCGTGCAGCTTGCTCCACGCATCCACATCCGGGAGAAGTACATGTCCAATGTCAACTACAAGTACAACGAGATCTATGCCAGTGGATTTGAGCCACCCGCCCGCACCCGCAAGATACTCTCAGCGCTCAGCGGAGGCTATCTCGGGTCGGCTGCAGGGGTTCTGATCTATTTCATCCGAAACTGAGGTATGGCTGCTCCGGACCGACGTGTCCTCCTTACCAATCTGACCAATGGAACGGCAGCTGCGGCTATGTTCACCTCCACGTTTGCTCTGGCCGGTGCGCGGGCAGACACCCATGCGATCATAGCCGCCTGGATTGCAGCGTGCAGTGCTTACTTCGTTTTTCGTCCGGTTCACCACTCCGTGCGCCCGCTGGCATTGGGTATACTTCTTTGCGCGCTGGGCTATCTCCACAGCTGGATAGCCGGCCATTTTCCTCCTTCCATTGATATGGGCAAAAAAGGCATGCTCTATGTGTTGCTCATCCTCGGTTTCGCAGCATTCCTGGGTTATACCCCCCACCTCGTTCTCAACCGCGGATTGAGCATCAGTTTGCGCTCCACTTGGTTTAAGAATGCATCCATAGCCCTGACCTGGACCGTATTTTCCATGATTCCGTGGATGCTCGCTCCCCCGCACAGCGATTACGGTCTGACCGAGCGACTCCTTTCGCGTTTCCTGATGCTTCTTGCACTATCCATTGCCAGTGACGTACCAGATGCCTCGCTTGACCGGGGAAAGCTGCGCACACTCGCTCAACAGCTGGGACCGATGCGCACCGAAATCATCGTGATTGTGCTTCTGCTGCTATCACTGGCCGTTCAAGGGCCTGGAGTTGGTGCTGAGCAACTTGCCATGCTTGCTCCGGTGATGGCCATGGCCCTGCTTTTTATGTTGCGCAATAAATGGGTACGCGAATGGATCCTGGATGGAGCCATTGTCCTGCACGCCTTGGTGCTTATGATTTTCTATACACCTCATCCAGTGCTTCCGTGAAGCATCCGGCAGCCCATTCCAGATCTTCGGGCCGGTGCGCGGCCGAGATGAATCCCACCTCATAACCACTCGGACCGAGGTACACCCCTCGCTCAAGCAAGGCCTTATGCAGTGGTGCAAACAAGTTTACCCCTGCGGGGTCGATGGCGTCGGCCCGGCGTATTTCCCGCGAACCAGAAAAGGATAACCAGAAGATGGAGCCGATGCTGAACATATGGAAGGAATAGCCCTCGCGCTGTGTATGTTGCAGGATCCGCTGCACGAAAAAGTCCGTCTTTTCTTTCAGCTCCTCGTAAAAACCTGGTCGCAGGCATTCCAGCAGTTGAGCCTTGCCCGCGGCCATGGCCACCGGGTTGCCGGACAAGGTTCCGGCCTGATAAACAGGACCGAGCGGAGCCACGCAAGACATGATTTCCTTACTCGCTGCATAAGCCCCCACGGGCAGCCCACCTCCGATGATCTTTCCAAAAGCAATCACATCGGGCTGAATACCATAGTATCCTGTGGCTCCCTGAAAGCCCACGCGGAAGCCAGAAATGACCTCATCAAAGAGCAGCACGATGCCTTCACGGGTGCACACTTCGCGCAGGTACCTGAGGAAATCTCCATCCTGGAGCAGCAATCCATTATTGGCCGGTATGGGCTCGATCGCCACCACGGCAATCTGTCCGCGGTAAGTTGAAACCGCCTGCTCCAGGGCTGCCCGGTCGTTGAGCGGCAGCACGATGGTTTCCCGGGCATAGGCTTCAGGTACGCCTGCTGAACTGGAAGTGCCGAGTGTAGCCAGGCCGCTGCCCGCCTTCACGAGCAGACTGTCCACATGTCCGTGGTAGCATCCGTCAAACTTGATGATCTTATCCCGGCCTGTATAGCCCCGGGCCAAGCGGATGGCGCTCATAGCAGCCTCGGTACCACTGCTCACAAACCGGATCATTTCCACGCCGGGATGATTGGAAAGAATGAGGTGTCCCAATTCATTCTCCAGGCGTGTGGGCGTTCCGAAACTACTTCCCCTGGCCACTGTTTGTTGCACAGCATGCACCACCGACGGATGCGCATGGCCAAGGATCAAGGGGCCCCATGAACAGCAGAAGTCCAGAAACCGGTTGCCATCCTCATCCCACACCCAGGCGCCATCTCCTCGTGCCATAAACAGAGGGGTTCCACCCACAGAGCGGAAAGCCCTCACAGGGGAGTTTACTCCACCCGGAAAAAGCTCCTGCGCTTCGGCAAACAGGGTCTCAGACGTTGTCGTAATCATGGTTCAAAAGTAGGGTTGACAGCATAAACCCATCCGGCTGACAGTTGTTTGCCCAGCCACGGGAATAGGCGAATTCGCTGCATATTGCACCCGTATGTTACAGGAATACACGCGGGAATACGCAATGCGGCTCGATCAGGATGATGCCCTGTCCTCATTCCGGTCAGCGTATCACTTTCCACATCATGAAGGCCGTCCGGTGCTCTATT
>Ga0068877_10000468_pt1 | contig 35034 bp, 38 predicted proteins | sample NOAtaG_FD_66437 | JGI IMG/M metagenome (GOLD analysis project Ga0068877, IMG submission 66437) | Freshwater lake microbial communities from Lake Erie, under a cyanobacterial bloom - NOAA_Erie_Diel6S_1000h metaG | ecosystem: Environmental > Aquatic > Freshwater > Lake | place: USA: Ohio, Lake...
GCCGCCAGCGCCTTGCGTCTTGCTTCACCCATCGGGTGAGTGTGCCAACACGCCGCAAGTGCAGGTCAGCGCTCGCAAATCAGGTCATCGCATCACGGTAACTGCCGGATCTAGGCTGAACGAGCCGCGGACGCACTTGGCGCGCCCGCCCGGCACGGGTGGCGCCGGCGGGTTCAGGCCCGCAGCACCAGGGCGCGCCGGCCGCCGGCCTCGGCCTCGGCCTCGCGCGGCGCGACCGACTGCAGCAGCCGCAGCGCGAAGTGCCGCAGCGCCGGCCACGGGCCGGCCGGCCACTCGGGGTGCGGCAGGCCCTTGACGATGCCGTCGCAGACGGCCGCGCCGTCCAGCAGCCACGCCAGGCGCGCCGCCGACAGCCGCGGCAGCGCGCGCTCGAACAGCCGCTCCTTCACGCCCCACACCCGCGCGGTGCGCAGCGCCATCGGCAGCGGCTGGCCGTCGTCGAGCAGGGCGCGGGCGCGCGCCAGCGCGCGCAGGTCCTCGGCCAGTGTCCAGTGCACGAACACGGCCGACTCGCCCTCGGCCTGCAGGCCGTCGAGCATGCGCAGCACGCGCGCCGGCTGGCCGGCCCAGACCGCCTCGGCGAGCTTGGCGACGTCGTAGCGTGCCACGTCGAGCACCGCGGCCTGCACCTGGTCGAACGACAGCTCGCCGGCCGGATGCAGCAGCGCGAGCTTGGAGATCTCCTGGTGCGCGGCGAGCAGGTTGCCCTCGACGCGGTCGGCCAGGAAGGCGAGCGTGCGCTGGCCTTCCTCGCCCGGCTTGGCGCGCTGTCCGTTGCGGGCGAGGCGCTGCGCCAGCCAGGCCGGCAGCGCATGGCGCTCGATCGTCTCCAGCCGCACCGTGGCGCCGGCGCCGTCGAGCGCGGCGAACCAGGCCGACCGGCTCTGCTGGAAGTCCAGCCGCGGCAGCGTCACCAGCGTCAGCACGTCCTCCGACAGCTGCCCGACGTAGCGCTGCAGCGCCTCGGAGCCGTCCTTGCCCGGCTTGCCCGAGGGGATGCGGATCTCGATCAGCCGGCGCGACGCGAACAGGCTGAGCGCCTGCGCCGCGCCGAGCACGGCGCTCCAGTCGAAGTGCGCCCCGGCCACCGTGAACACCTGGCGCTCCTCGAAGCCGGCAGCGCGCGCCGCGGCGCGGATCGCGTCGCCGCACTCCATCGCCAGCAGCGGCTCGTCGCCGTGCAGCGTGTACAGCGGGCGCAGTCCGCGCGCGAGCTGCGCGGCGAGCTGGTCGGGCTGGATCTGCATGGTCGTTGCCGGCGCGGCGCCTTCCCGCTCAGAGCCGGATCGCGGCCAGCCGGCGCAGCACCTGCTGGACGATGTCGGCCTGCATCTCGCGGAACAGCTCCTCCTCCTCGCGCTCCTTGGCCAGCGCCGCGGTCTCGCTGGTGCTCATGTCGCGCTCGAGCAGCAGCTGCGCGCGCGGCAGCAGCTCGCGGCCCCCCGGCGTGTCGACGCGGAAGGCGAGCCGCACGCGCAGCTGCACCTCGCGCACCTGCGCGGCGGCAGTGGAGGCGACGACGGTCTTGTCGCGACGGTCCTCCAGCGCCTGCAGCACGACCTCGGCGCGCGCGGGGTCGTCGACCACCACGGTGGGCGCCGCGATCGCGCGACGCAGCGCCAGCGCCATCGGCGAGCGCGGCCCGAAGCCGGTGAAGGCGATGCTCGCGAAGGCCAGCCGCGGCGGCTGTCGCAGCGCGAAGCCGCAGCCGGCCAGCAGCGCCGGGGCGACGGTCGCGCCGCCCAACAGCAGGAAGCGGCGTCGGGCGGCTGGCAGCATCGGGCGGCGGATCAGACGACGACGTTGACCAGCCGGCCGGGCACGACGACGACCTTGCGCGCCGGTCGGCCCTCGCCGAAGCGTGCGACCTCGGGGCTGGCCAGCGCCACCGCCTCGATCGCCGCGCGATCGGCCGCGGCAGGCACGCGGATCGTGCCGCGCGTCCGGCCGGCCACCTGCAGCACGAGCTCGACCTCGTCCTGCACCAGTGCCGCCTCGTCGACCTGCGGCCAAGGGGCATCGATCAGCTCGCCGAACCCGGCCGCATATCCGAGGCCTGCCCACAGCTGCTGGCCGATGTGCGGTGCGGCCGGGTACAGCGCGCGCAGCAGCAGCGACAGCCCTTCCTTCAGCACCGCGGCGTCGGCCGGCGTGGCGTCGGCCGCCTCGACGAGCCGGCTGTCCTCCAGCGCGTTGAGCATCTTCATCGCGCCGGAGACGACGGTGTTGTACTGCAGCCGCTCGTAGTCGTTGCCCACCTGCCGCAGCAGCAGGTGCAGCTCGCGCCGCAGCGTCGCTGCCGCGGTGCCGGCGCCGGCGGTGGAGGTGCCGGCCCGGGCCAGCACCGGCCGCGCCTTCACGCCGAAGTTCCAGACCCGGCGCAGGAAGCGCCAGCAGCCCTCGGCGCCCGAGTCGCTCCAGGCCGCGCTCTGGTCGGGCGGGCCGGCGAACATCGTGAACAGGCGCGCGGTGTCGGCACCGAACTTCGCGATGATGTCCTTGGGCTCGACGACGTTGTTCTTGCTCTTGGACATCTTCTCGATGCCGCCCAGCATCACCGGCAGCCCGTCGGCCTTGGCGCGCGCGCCCGTGGGCACGCCGCGCTCGTCGTAGTCGATGTCGACCTCGCTCGGGTAGAACCAGCGCTTCTTGCCGGCCGCGTCCTCGCGGTAGAAGCACTCGTTGAGCAGCATGCCCTGCGTGAACAGCCGGCGGAACGGCTCGCCGAACGACACCAGGCCGAGGTCGCGCATCGCCTTGGTCCAGAAGCGCGCGTACAGCAGGTGCAGCACCGCGTGCTCGATGCCGCCGATGTACTGGTCCATCGGCATCCAGTAGTCGTTGCGCGCGTCCACCATGGCGTCTGTGCTGTCGGGGCAGCAGTAGCGCATGTAGTACCAGGCGCTGTCGACGAAGGTGTCCATCGTGTCCGTCTCGCGCCGCGCGGGCTGGCCGCAGCGCGGGCAGGCGACGTTCAGGAACGACTCGCAACGGGCGAGCGGGTTGCTGCGGCCGTCGGGCACCAGGTCCTCGGGCAGCACCACCGGCAGGTCCTCGTCGGGCACGGGCACCGGGCCGCAGCCGGGCCGCTCGCGGCCCGGCTCGTCGCTGCCGTCGCAGTGGATGATCGGGATCGGCGTGCCCCAGTAGCGCTGGCGGCTGATGCCCCAGTCGCGCAGCCGCCAGGTCACCTTCTTCTCGCCGAGACCCAGTCCGGCCAGCGCCGTCGCCACGGCATCGACCGCCGCCTTGTACGGCAGGCCGCTCCAGTTGCCGCTGTTGACGGTGATGCCGCGCTCCTTGTCGGCATACCAGTCCTGCCAGGCCGTGTGGTCGTACTCGAGGCCGTCGACGTGGACGACCTGAAGGATCTCGATCCCGTACTTCCTCGCGAAGGCGAAGTCGCGCTCGTCGTGTCCCGGCACGCCCATCACCGCGCCGTCGCCGTAGCTCATCAGCACGTAGTTGCCCACCCACAGCGGGACCGGCTGCCCGGTCAGCGGGTGCGTGACGTGCATGTGCAGCGGCAGGCCGGCCTTGTCCTTCAGCGCGAGCTCGGCCTCGGTCGTGCCGCCCTTCCTGCACTCCTCGACGAAGGCCGCGACCTTGGGCTCGCGCCTGGCCGCCAGCTGCGCCAGCGGGTGCTCGGGCGCGACGGCGCAGAAGGTGACGCCCATGATCGTGTCGGCGCGCGTCGTGAAGACGTGCATGCGGCCGCCCTGCACGAGGTTGCCGTCGTCGTCGCGGATGTCGTGCGGGAAGGCGAAGCGCACGCCCTCGCTGCGGCCGATCCAGTGCTCCTGCATCAGGCGCACGCGCTCGGGCCAGCCTTCGAGGTAGTCCGGGCTCGAGGGATCGGCCACGCCGGCGAGCAGCTCCTCGGCGTACTTCGTGATCGCGAGGTAGTAGCCCGGAATCTCGCGCTTCTCCACCAGCGCGCCCGAGCGCCAGCCGCGGCCGTCGACGACCTGCTCGTTGGCGAGCACCGTCTGGTCGACCGGGTCCCAGTTGACGACCTGCGTCCTGCGGTAGGCGATGCCCTTGTCGAGCATGCGCAGGAAGAACCACTGGTTCCAGCGGTAGTAGCTCGGGTCGCAGGTCGCGACCTCGCGGCTCCAGTCGAAGGCGAGCGACAGCGGCTTCATCTGCGCCTTCATCTCGGCGATGTTGGCGCGCGTCCACGCCGCCGGCGCCACGCCGTTGTCGATGGCCGCGTTCTCGGCCGGCAGCCCGAAGGCGTCCCAGCCCATCGGCATCAGCACGTTCAGGCCCTTCATCCGCAGCCAGCGCACCATCATGTCGTTGATGGTGTAGTTGCGCACGTGCCCCATGTGCAGCTTGCCGCTGGGGTAGGGCAGCATGCTGCAGGCGTAGAACTTCGGGCGCGCCGCGTCCTCGGCCACGCGGTAGGCGTCGCGCGCCTCCCAGTGCGCCTGCGCAGCCGCCTCGACCTCGGCGGGTACGTACTTGTCGTTCATGCGCCGATTCTAGGCAGGGGGTCCGGGCGCACGGCCGCCGGCGGCCGCCCTCAGCGCGCGGGCTCGGCCTCGGTGACGAGCCCGATGCGGGTCAGGCCGGCCTCCTGCACCCAGCCGATCAGCTCGGCCACCCTGCCGTACGGCACGTTGCGGTCGGCGCGCAGCTGCACCTCGGTGGCGGGGTTGCGCTGGGCGGCGGCGCGGGCGCGCTCGACGATGGCCGCCCGGTCGGCCGGCTCCTCGCCGAGGAACAGCCGGCCCTGGGCGTCGATCGCAATGGCCACGGCGGCCGGCGCATCGCCGCCGCTGCCGGCCTCGGCCCGGGGCAGGTCGAGCTTCAGGCTCGAGCCGATCAGCGGCGCGGTCACGATGAAGATCACCAGCAGCACCAGCATCACGTCGATCAGCGGCGTCATGTTGATGTCGCTCATCGGCCGGGACCCGGCGTTGCGCTCGAGGCGGCCGAAGGCCATGGCGTCAGGCCCCGGGCGGGCGCGGCCCCGGGCCCAGCACCAGCTCGCGCAGGTCGTGGGCGAAGCCCTCGAGGTCGGCCTCACAGGCGGCGATCCAGTGGCCGAACAGGTTGTAGGCGAGCACGGCCGGCACCGCCACCGCGATGCCGGCTGCCGTCATCACCAGCGCCTCGCCGATCGGCCCCGAGACCCGGTCGATGGTGATCGTTCCCGCGGCGGCGATGCTCACCAGTGCGTGGTAGATGCCCCAGACGGTGCCGAACAGGCCGACGAAGGGCGCCGTGCTGCCCACCGAGGCGAGCACGACCTGCCCCCACTGCAGCCGCGCCAGGCCCCGGTGCAGCGCGTCGCGCAGGCGCCGCGTCAGCTGCGTGGCGCGCGCGGCGTCGGCCTCCAACGTACCGCCCGGCGCGGCCTGCAGCGCCGCATCGACCAGCGGCAGCAGCACGCCCTCGCGGTCGGCGGCGGCCAGCCGGGTGCGCCCGTCCTCGAGCGTGGCGGCATCCCAGAACGCCGGCACCGCGCGGCCGATGTCGTTGCGCGCGCGGCGCAGGCCCCAGGTCTTCCAGAGGATCAGCACCCATGCGGCCACCGACATCGCCAGCAGCAGCAGTGCCACCGCGCGGCCGACGGCGTCGCCGCGAGCCCAGAGGTCGGCCAGGTTCTGCATCGCCGGCGGAGAGCTGCGGGCGCGGCTACAGCCCGAGCACGTCGGCCATGCCGAACAGGCCGCGCGGCTGCTGCACGACGAAGCGCGCCGCGCGCAGGCTGCCGTCGGCGTAGTTGGCCCGGCTGGCGCTGCGGTGGCTGATCTCGAGCCGCTCGCCGGTGCCGCAATACAGCACCGTGTGCTCGCCGACGATGTCGCCGCCGCGGACCGTGGCAAAGCCGATGCTGCCCGCGCGGCGCTCACCGGTGTGGCCTTCGCGCGCATAGACCGCGGCATCGGCCAGGCCGACGCCGCGCGCCCGCGCCAGCGCCTCGCCCAGCGCGAGCGCGGTGCCCGAGGGCGCGTCCACCTTGTGCCGGTGGTGGGCCTCGACGACCTCGAGGTCGTAGCCCGCGCCCAGCGCGCGGGCGGCCTGCTCCACCAGCCGGAGCATCACGTTGACGCCGACGCTCATGTTGGGGGCGTGCACGATCGCGATGTCGGCCGCGGCGGCAGCCAGCGTCTCGCGTTGCGCAGGCGACAGGCCCGTGGTGCCGACGACCATCCGCACGCCGAGCGAGCGGCAGGCCGCGAGGTGGGCCAGCGTGCCCTCCGGGCGCGTGAAATCGATCAGAACGTCCGCGCCGGACAGGCCTGCTCCCAGGTCGGACGTGACAGGCACGCCGGCGGCCTTGCCGAGGAAGGCCGCCGCGTCCTGGCCGATCCAGGGGCTGTCCGCGACGTCGAGCGCGCCGCTCAGGCGCAGGTCGGGCGCCGCCAGCACGGCCTCGACCAGCATGCGCCCCATGCGGCCGGAGGCGCCGGCGATCGCGACCCTGGGCATGCGGGCGGCAGCGGCGCTCAGGAGCGCTCGAGCGGGGGGTAGCTGCGCACCGGGCCGATGGGCTCGGGCGCCGGCGCCTCACGCCGCGGCGGCACCGGCAGCGCGGCGCGCTCCTCGGCGCTCAGCTCCAGCCGCGGCGTGCGCAGCGTGCGCGGCCGCGTAATGCTGGCGACGAACTCGCGCTCGCTCGGCAGGTCGGGCGCCTCGATCGCGCGCACGACGTCGCCGTCGAAGTGGACCACGACGCTGCGCCGCTGCAGCTCGGCACCGGGCCGGCGCAGCGTGAAGATGTAGTCCCAGCGGTTGGCGTGGAAAGGGTCGGCCACCAGCGGCGTGCCCAGCGCGTCGCGCACCTGCAGCCGCGTGCTGCCGGGCCGGACCAGCGCCGCCTGCTCCTTGGTGATCGCGTTGCCCTGCACGATGTCGATGCGGTAGGGCGTGATCAGGCCGAGGAAACTGTCGGTGCGCTGCAGTGCGCCGCAGCCGGCGAGCACGCTGGCGCAGGCGAGCAGGGTTACGGCGGCGATTCGGCGCATCGGCGGCGGGGCACCCCGGGCGCGCGCCGGCGGCGCGCGGGTGCTGGATATGATGGTCGCCGATTCTATCTGCGCCCCCGGCGCCGGCTGCGCCGGGGCCGGCGCGCCAGCGAGGCGGTCCCGATGACGCATGCCGAAGAACTGAAGAGCAGCGGCCTGAAGGCGACGCTGCCGCGCATCAAGATCCTCGAGGTGTTCCAGCGCGGCGCGCCGCGCCACATGACGGCCGAGGACGTCTACAAGGCGCTGCTGGCCGAGGGCTCCGACATCGGCCTGGCCACCGTGTACCGGGTGCTGATGCAGTTCGAGCAGGCCGGGCTGCTGACGCGCAGCAACTTCGAGAGCGGCAAGGCGGTCTACGAGCTCGACCAGGGCCAGCACCACGACCACCTGGTCTGCCTGGACTGCGGCCGGGTCGAGGAGTTCTACGACGCCGACATCGAGCAGCGCCAGCGTGCCATCGCCGCCGAGCGCGGGTTCGACCTGCAGGAGCACTCGCTGGCGTTGTACGCCCGCTGCGCCAAGGCGGGCTGCCCGCACCGCGGCGCCAAGTAGGGCGCGGCGGCCCGCGCCCGGGCCCGGGCGCGTTCAGCCGTCGCTGCCGGCATCCATCGCCGCCTGGTGGCGGCGGATGAATTCCTGGTAGGTGTCGATGCCGCGCAGCTGCAGCACCGTGTTGCGCACCGCCGCCTCCACCAGCACCGCCAGGTTGCGGCCGGCGTCGACCGCGATGACGACCTTGCGCACCGGGATCTCGAGCACGTCCTCGTACAGCGGCTCGTAGGGCAGCCGCTCGAAGTCGCGCTCCAGCGTCTCGCCGCGCACCAGGTGGACGATCAGCTGCAGCTTCATCTTCCGGCGCACCGCCGTCTCGCCGAAGATGGCCTTGATGTCCAGCAGCCCGATGCCGCGCACCTCCAGCAGGTTCTGCAGCAGCTCGGGGCAGCGGCCCTCGAGCGCCGTCTGGCTGGTGCGGTAGATGTCGACCGCGTCGTCGGCCACCAGGCCGTGGCCGCGGCTGATCAGCTCCAGACCCAGCTCGCTCTTGCCGAGCCCGGACTCGCCGGTGATCAGCACGCCCAGGCCCAGGATGTCCATGAACACGCCGTGACGCGTGGTGCGCTCGGCGAAGTGGCGCCCGAGGTAGCCGCGCACGACGTCGATCACGTGCCCGGCCGACTCGCGGGTCACGAACAGCGGGATGTCGGCGCGGTCGCACATGGCCACCAGCCGCTCGGGTGCGGCCTGCCCGTCGGCGACGATGATCACCGGCGGCTCGAGCGTGACGATGCGCGAGATCCGCCGCTCCTGGTCTTCCGGCCCGTCGCGGTGCAGGAAGGCCACCTCGCGCCGGCCGACGATCTGCACCCGGTAGGGATGGATGTAGTTCAGGTAGCCCACCAGGTCGGCGGCGCTGCGCGCATCGCGCACCGCGTCGTCGTCGAAGCGGCGCTCCGGGTGGGCGTGCCCGGCGATCCATTCCCAGCGCAGCGTGACGCGCTGGGCCTCGAACAGCGCCTCGGCGCTGATCGAGGTCGGCTTCATCGCGCGGGACTCCGGCCGCGTCGCAGTCGGGTGCGGCTCACGCCACCGACTTCAGCGGTTCCCAGTCGGAGATCAGCTTGTGCACCGCGGCGGCGTCGCCCTCGGTCTTCAGGCGCTCGCGCAGCTCGCGGTCGGACAGCATCTCGGCGATCTCGGACAGGATCTCGAGGTGCCGCTGCGTTGCCGCCTCGGGCACGAGCAGGAAGACCAGCAGCGCCACCGGCGCCTCGTCGGGCGCGTCGAACGGGATCGGCTGCTGCAGCCGCACCACCGCCGCGAGCGGGTTCTTCAGGCCCTTGACGCGGCCGTGCGGGATCGCCACCCCGTGGCCGAGGCCGGTGGAGCCGAGCCGTTCGCGGGCGAAGAGGTTGTCGGTGACCGTGCCGCGGGCGATCGAGTGCTCGTTCTCGAACAGCACCCCTGCCGCCTCGAAGACCCGCTTCTTGCTCGTGGCCTCCACGTTCACCAGCACGTTGGCGACAGGCAGGATCGCGGCAAGACGGTTCATGGCGGGGCTTGCTCCGCCGCCGCGCCGGTGCTCCCCGCGCCGCGTACGAAGTCGTTTCTGAGCGCCAGATCATAGACCCGGGTGTTGCGGCGGCGCAGCAGCCAAAGCCCCCGGGACGCGTGGGAAAGACGCCGCTGCGGCGCGCCGGCAACAAGCATTTCGTTTCGTGAAAACGCCCCGGGGTGCCGGGGCGTTGCGGGACGGGCGTCCGGCGGCCGGGCGCGCAGTCCGGGCTCTGCAGGGGCCGCGGGTCAGTCGACCTGGGCGTCCAGCCGCTTGGCGGCCGTGTGGTGGTGGTCCTGCAGCCGGTCCTTGTGGCGCACGACCTGGCGGTCGAGCTTGTCCATCAGCTGGTCGATGGCGGCGTACAGGTCCTCGTGGCTCTGCTCGACGAAGATGTCGCGGCCCTTGACGTGCAGCGTCACCTCGGCGCGCTGGCGTCGCTCCTTCTCCTTGAGCTTCTCCACGGTGAGCAGCACGGAGACGTCGACGACCTGGTCGAAGTGACGCGTGACGCGCTCGAGCTTCGTGAGCACGTACTCACGCAAGGCGGGTGTGACTTCGAGATGGTGGCCGCTGATCGTCAGGTTCATTGAATACCTCCTGGGCGTTGGACGCCGGGGTGGGCGGACGACGCGCCTGCCGTCGGGCGGGCGCGCAGGGAAGGGGTGGGGGGCGGCGGGCAGGGAGCCCTGGGGGCGGTGGGCCGGAGGGGAGGCACGGCGGGCGGTATCGGACGAGCCCACTATGCACCGGCCGATACGGAATTGACAAGCGCCGCCGCCGGAAGGCCGCGGCCTGCGCGTGCGATCCTTGCCCGGCGTCAACGAAGCCGCGCGCTTGGCCTATGCTGCCTGCTTCTTGCCGGCTTCCTGCCGGCTTCCCGCCCGTCCGCCCCAATGCGGCACGCGCGCCACCCCGCCCCGACATGCCCACCGCCGCCCCGCTGCTGATTCGTCGCGCCTGTCTGCCCGACGGCCGCCAAGACATCGACCTGCTCGCCGAGGGCGGGCGCATCGCGGCCGTCGGACCCGGCCTGGCGGCGCCCCCGGGGGCCGAGATCGTCGAGGCAGGCGGCTGGATGCTGAGCCCGCCCTTCGTCGATGCCCACTTCCACATGGACGCGACGCTGAGCCTGGGGCTGCCGCGCCTCAACGAGAGCGGCACGCTGCTGGAGGGCATCCGGCTGTGGGGCGAGCTCAAGCCGCTGCTCACCGAGGAGGCGATCGCCGGGCGGGCGCTCGCGTACTGCGACTGGGCGGTGGCGCGCGGGCTGCTGGCCATCCGCACGCACGTCGACGTCTGCGACGACCGGCTGCTCGCGGTGCGTGCGCTGCTCGAGGTGCGGCGCCGCGTCGCGCCCTGGATCGACCTGCAGCTGGTGGCCTTCCCGCAGGACGGCCTGCTGCGCAGCCCCACCGCGCTGGCCAACCTCGACCGCGCGCTCGACCTCGGGGTCGACGTGGTCGGCGGCATCCCGCACTTCGAGCGCACGATGGCCGATGGCGCCGAGAGCGTGCGGCTGCTGTGCGAGCTGGCCGCGCGGCGCGGCCTGCCGGTGGACATGCACTGCGACGAGAGCGACGACCCGCTGAGCCGCCACGTCGAGACCCTCGCCTGCCAGGCGCAGCGGCTGGGGCTGCAGGGCCGGGTGACCGGGTCGCACCTGACCTCGATGCACTCGATGGACAACTACTACGTGTCCAAGCTGATCCCGCTGCTGGCCGAGGCGCAGGTGCACGTGGTGGCCAACCCGCTGATCAACATCATGCTGCAGGGCCGCCACGACACCTACCCCAAGCGCCGCGGCATGACCCGGGTCCCCGAGCTGCTGGCCGCCGGGATCCACGTGGCCTTCGGCCACGACTGCGTGATGGATCCCTGGTACGGCCTGGGCTCGGGCGACATGCTCGAGGTGGCGTCGATGGGCCTGCACGTGGCGCAGATGAGTTCGCTGGCCGGCCAGCGGCAGTGCTTCGACGCCGTCACCTGCGGCGCCGCCCGGGTGCTCGGGCTGCAAGGCTACGGGCTCGAGCCCGGGTGCCGGGCAGACTTCCTGCTTCTGCAGGCCCGCAGCCCGGCCGAGGCGATCCGGCTGCGGGCGCAGCGCCTGCTCGTGGTGCGCGCGGGGGCGATCGTGTCGCGGATGGCGCCGGCGACGGCCGAGCTCTCGCTCGGCGGCCGCAGCGCCCGCGTCGACTTCACCAGCCGCCCCACGGGCAGCCCGCCCACGCCCTGAACCTAGAATCGACACCGCTGTCGTCCGCCCCAAAGAGAAAACCAAGCGATGAAACTGATCGGTGCCCTGACCAGCCCTTACGTGCGCAAGGTGCGCGTCGTGATGGCGGAGAAGAAGCTCGACTTCCAGCTCGTGCTGGAGGACGTGTGGGCGCGGGACACGATCCTGCAGAGCAACCCGCTCGGCAAGGTGCCCTGCCTGGTGCTCGACGGCGGCGAGGCCGTGTTCGACTCGCGCGTGATCGTCGAGTACCTCGACACCCTGTCGCCGGTGGGCCGGCTGATCCCGCCTTCGGGGCGCGAGCGCGTCGAGGTGCGCACCTGGGAGGCGCTCGCCGACGGGTTGCTCGACGCCGCGATCCTCGCCCGCCTCGAGGCCCACTGGGCCGGCCGCCTTGACGGCGAGCGCAGCCGGGCCTGGATCGAGCGCCAGATGAGCCGTGTCGATGGCGCGGTCGAGGCGATGGGGCGGGGCCTGGGCGACAAGCCCTTCTGCGCGGGCAACCACTTCACGCTGGCCGACATCGCGGTCGGCTGCGCGCTCGGCTACCTCGATTTCCGCTTTCCCGACATCGACTGGCGCGAGCGCCACCCCAACCTCGGCAAGCTGCACGCCAAGCTGATGCAGCGGCCGAGCTTCGCCGAGACCGCGCCGCCGACCCAGGCGTAGCTGCGGCGCGGCCGCCGCGGTAGCCCGGCCCGGGCCCGCACTGCCAGAGCTGCCAGAGCTGCCAGAGCTGCCAGAGCTGCCAGAGCCGCCAGCGCCGCCCGGTCGGGCCGTCAGTCGGCGGCCGGCCGCTGCGAGCGGCGCCAGGTCCATGCCAGGCCGATGCCGCCGGACAGCCCGGTGCGCTGCTCGACCAGGGGGCTCGAGCGGTTGGCCGCGCCGGCCACCGTCTCCGCGCGCACGTAGCCGAACACCCGCCAGTCTTCGCCGATCGTGCGGCCGGCGCTGAAGGTCAGCCGGGTGGCGATCAGGCCGGAGCGCGCGTCGTAGGCCGGCCGGGCCGCGGTGGCCTGCGCCGGCGTCACCTCGTAGAAGGTGTCGGCGATGCGTTCGTTGCCCAGCAGCACGCTGCCGGCCACGCCGTAGCGCCAGCCGCCGCGCGCCGTGCGGCTCCACGACAGCGACGGCTCGAAAGTGATGCCGCGGTGCGCGAAACCGTCGGACAGGTCGAACACGCCGCGCAGCGGCAGCGCGGCGCCCCACCGGCCGCCGCCGGGCGCGCTGCCCAGGTCGATGCGAAGGCGCGGCCCGAACTCCACCAGCGTGCCGATGTCGGGCATGCCACGGCGAACGCGGTTGTCGCTGGCCGCCGAGCCGAAGGCGCCGGCGAAGCCGATGTCGAGCTCGGTGGTCGCGGTGCGCGCCGCGCGCAGGCCCACCGTGCCCTGGTCGGCCCGCAGCAGCGGGCCGCGGTAGACGAAGTAGGGCAGCACCAGCGTGGGCGTGACGCGTTGCGCCGAGCCCGGGTAGGCGAGCTGCGTGCCGGTGACGCCGAACAGGCCCAGCTCCCACAGGGGCGGTCGCGGCTCGGCCGCGGGCTGCGCAGCGGCGCCGCCGACCAGGGCGAGGTAGAGGACGAGGGTCGAGGGCAGGCGGGTCATGCGGCTGGCGTCCGATGGCGGGAAGTGGCGGGGGGTCAAGGGCAACGATGCGAACGAACGGTGCGACCGGTGTGGTCCGAGGGGTCCGAAGCGTCGAGCCGTCGGGAGCCGAACCGGAAAGAGACCGCAGCGTGCACCGCTGCGCATCGTAGGCGCTGGCTATACTTTGCGTCCACAGCGCCGATTTGTCCCGGATTGCGGGCGCTCTACAAATGCCGCTAAACAGGCCCACCAGCCCGGTGGCCGTGATGGCGGCCCCGGGCTGTTTCGTTCTCCGGCATGGCCTCGCTCGGCACCGTCCCCTCGCACACGATGCACTTCGCCGACCCGCTGCCGCTGTCCAGCGGCGCGCGGCTGCCGGCCTACGACCTCGTCTACGAGACCTACGGCACGCTCGACGCCGCGCGCAGCAACGCGGTGCTCGTGTGCCACGCGCTGAACGCCGGCGCGCACGTCGCCGGACTCGACGCGCGCGGCCAGCCCGGCTGGTGGGACAACCTGGTCGGCCCCGGCAAGCCGCTGGACACCGACCGCTTCTTCGTCATCGGCGTCAACAACCCAGGCTCCTGCTTCGGCTCCACCGGGCCGATGCACGTGAACCCCGCGACCGGGCGCGCCTGGGGCGCCGACTTCCCGGTGGTCACCGTGGAGGACTGGGTCGACGCGCAGGCGCGGCTCGTCGACCGGCTGGGCATCGACCGCCTGGCGGCCGTGCTCGGCGGCAGCCTGGGCGGCATGCAGGCGCTGGCCTGGACGCTGCGCCACCCGACGCGCGTGCGCCACTGCGTGGCCGTGGCCACGGCGCCGAACCTGAGCGCGCAGAACATCGCCTTCAACGAGGTCGCGCGGCGCGCCATCGTCACCGACCCCGACTTCCATGGCGGCCACTTCTACGCCCACGGCGTGGTGCCGCGCCGCGGCCTGCGCGTGGCGCGGATGATCGGGCACATCACCTACCTGGCCGGCGACGTGATGGAGCGCAAGTTCGGCCGCGAGCTCCGCAGCGCCGACGGGTCGCTCGGCTACAGCACGCAGGCCATCGAGTTCGAGGTCGAGAGCTACCTGCGCCACCAGGGCGACAAGTTCAGCGAGTACTTCGACGCCAACACCTACCTGCTGATCACGCGCGCCCTCGACTACTTCGACCCCGCGCGCGCGCACGGCGGCGATCTCGCGCGCGCCTTCGCGCACGACCCGGCCACGCGCGAGGTGCGGTTCACGCTGGTGAGCTTCACGACCGACTGGCGCTTTCCGCCGGCGCGCTCGCGCGAGATCGTCAAGGCGCTGGTGGACAACCGCATCGCGGCCAGCTACGCCGAGATCGGCGCCCCGCACGGCCACGACGCCTTCCTGCTCGACGACGGGCGCTACCACGGCGTGCTGCGCGCCACCTTCGAGCGCATCGCGGCCGAGGCGGCGTCGTGAGCGAGCGCCGCGACCTCGAGCTGATCGCCGACCTGGTGCCGGCCGGCAGCCGCGTGCTCGACCTGGGCTGCGGCAGTGGCGAGCTGCTCGCGCACCTGATTCGCACCCGCGGCTGCAGCGGCTACGGCATCGAGCTGGCCGACGCCAACGTGCAGGCCGCGCTGCGCCACGGCATCGACGTCATCCAGCTCAACCTCGAGGAGGGCCTGGCGCTCTTCGACGACCGCAGCTTCGACGTCGTGCTGCAGCTCGACACGCTGCAGCACCTGCGCAACACCGAGCACATGCTGCGCGAGACGGCACGCGTGGGGCGCATCGGCATCGTCAGCTTCCCCAACTTCGCGCACTGGCCCAACCGGCTGCGGGTGATGGGCGGCCGCATGCCGGTGACCAAGGCGCTGCCCTACGAGTGGTACGACACGCCCAACATCCGCGTGGGCACCTTCGCCGACTTCGAGGTGCTGGCGCGCAAGTGCGGGCTGGCGGTGACCGACAGCTTCGGGCTGCAGGACGGCGCGGTGGTGCGGCGCTGGCCCAACCTGCGCGCCAGCGTGGCGGTGTTCCGCGTCGAGCAGCGCTGAGAGCCGCTGCGCGGCCGCCGGGCGGTCCTGGCGCGCGGCCAAGCCTGCGCGACGCCGGGCAGGTCGGCCGCAAGGATGTCCGGATCCGCCCGCGGCCGGTCCGCATCCGGCGCGACGGCCGGCCGCCGCGTCGGCACGATGGCGCCATTCCCCACCCAACGGCGACACCCCATGAACAGCGCACTGATCCTCGTCGACATCCAGGAGTCGATCCGCCACCGCCCGTACTGGAACGCGGCCGAGGTGCCCGACTTCCTGGAGCGCACCAACGCCCTGCTGCGCGGGGCCCAGGCGGCGCGGGTGCCGGTGGTGAGCATCCTCCACAGCGACGGCCCGGAGACGGTGGACAACCCGTGGTCGCTCGCCTCCGGCCACGTGCGCCCGCTCGACGGCCTGGCCCCCTTCACGGCGGCGGCCGGGTTCCTGAAGCATCGCCACAGCGCGCTGGTGGGCACGGGCCTGCCCGTCTGGCTGCACCAGCAGGGCATACGGCGCCTGATCGTGGCCGGGTTCCGGACCGAGCAGTGCTGCGAGACCACCGCCCGCCACGCCAGCGACGAGGGCTGGGAGGTCGACTTCGTCACCGAGGCGACCCTGACCTTCGCGATCCGGCATGCCAGCGGGGTCGTGCTCGGCCCGGCCGACATCAAGCTGCGCACCGAGGCCGTGCTGAGCGACCGCTTTGCCCGCCCGTGCACCGTGGAACAGGCGCTCGAGCGCGCACGGTCGATGTCCTGAAGCGGCGGCATACTGGTCCGCATGGATGCTCCCGCGGCCGTCGTCGATGCGGTGTTCCTCGTCCAGCCGCACGCGCTGCTGCTGGACCTGGCCGGCCCCGCCGAGGCGCTGCGGCTGGCCAACCAGGCGCTGCAGCGGCTTGGCCAGCCGCCGGCCTTTCGCCTGCGCTACGTGGCGGCGCAACCGCAGGCCACCAGCTCGGTCGACGTGGTCATTGGCGGGCTGCAGCCCCTGCCCGAGCGGCTGCCGCCGGGCGCCTGGCTGTTCCTGCTGGGGGTCCGCCACCCGCAGCCCGCCGACCCCGCGGCCGGCGCCGCCGAGCGTGCGGACCAGCTGCGCACGCAGCGCTGGCTGCATGCGGCGGGCTCGGGCCTGCTTTGCGAAGGCGGCCGCGGACGGCTCGTGTGCATCTGCTCGGGGGCGCTGCTGGCGGCCGAGGCCGGCCTGCTGCGCGGCGGTCTGCGCTGCACCACGCACCACGAGTTGCTGGACCCGCTGCGCCAGCGCGCCGCCGGCGCCGAGGTCGTGGACAACCGCGTGTTCGTGATCGACGGCCCGCTGGCCAGCAGCGCCGGCATCACCGCCGGCATCGACCTCACGCTGCACCTGATCCAGGCCCACTGCGGGGACGCCGTTGCCGCCAGCGTCGCACGGACGATGGTGGTGTACCTGCGGCGCACGCCGAACGATCCCGAGCTGTCGCCGCTGCTGGCGCATCGCCACCACCTGCATCCGGCCGTGCACCGGGTCCAGGACGCCATCTGCGCCCGCCCCGATGCGGAGTGGTCGCTGCCACGGATGGCCGCGGTGGCGCACGTCACGCCGCGGCACCTGAGCCGGCTCTTCGGTGCGCACGCCGGCACCACGCCGCTGCGCTACCTGCAGGCGATCCGCCTGGCGCTGGCCGAGCGCGCCCGGGGCGAGGGCGCACGCCGCGCCGAGGCCGCCCGTGACGCCGGGTTCAGCTCCGAGCAGCAGTGGCGCCGTACGCGCCGTGCGCTGGGCCGCCGATCGGCGGCCGGGCCGGCGGCCGGCTGAGCGGCCTCGATGCTCTGGCGGGTCGCGGGTCGCGGGGTCGCCGACCGGCCGCCGCGCTGCCTCAGCCCGCCTTCGGTGCCTTCTGTACCTTCTGCGGCCGCTTCCAGCCCGGCACCGTGACCGCCTTGGCGCGTGCCACCGTCAGCTGCCCCGCGGGGGCGTCCTTGGCGACGGTCGAGCCGCCGCCGATCGTGGCGCCCGCGCCGATCGTCAGCGGGGCCACGAGCACGCAGTTGCTGCCCACGTGCGCGTCGGCGCCGATCACGGTGCGGTGCTTGTTCGCTCCGTCGTAGTTGGCGGTGATGCTGCCTGCGCCGTAGTTCACGCGCTCGCCCACCGTGGCGTCGCCGAGGTAGGCCAGGTGGTTGGCCTTGGCGCCGCGCGCCAGCGTGCTGTTCTTGACCTCGACGAAGTTGCCCACGTGCACCTCGGGGCCGAGCTCGGCGCCGGGCCGCAGCCGCGCGAACGGCCCCACCAGCGCACCGGGGCCGACCCGGGCGCCCTCGAGGTGGCTGAAGGGGTGGATCACCGCGCCGTCGTCGACGCGGGTGTCGCGGAGCACGCAGTTCGCGCCGATGCGCACGCCCTCGCCCAGCGTCACCTCGCCTTCGAACACGCAGCCGACGTCGATCTCGACGTCGGGGCCGCAGGCGAGCGTGCCGCGCACGTCGATGCGGGCCGGGTCCGCCAGCCGCACGCCGGCCTCCATCAGCGCCTCGGCGCGCTGGCGCTGCAGCCGACGCTCGAGGTCGGCCAGCTGCAGCGGGCTGTTGACGCCCAGCACCTCGGTCTCGCCGCCGGCCGCGGCCGTGACCACCGGCACGCCCTCGGCCACCGCCATCGCGACGACGTCGGTGAGGTAGTACTCGCGCTGCGCGTTGTCGTTGGCCAGGGCCAGCACCCAGCGCGACAGCAGCGCGGTCGGCGCGGCCATGATGCCGGTGTACACCTCGCGGATCCCGCGCTCGGCGGCGCTCGCGTCCTTGTGCTCGACGATGGCGCGCACGAGCCCGGTGGCCGCGTCGCGCACGATGCGGCCGTAGCCGGTGGCGTCGGCCAGCGTCACCGTCAGCAGCGCCAGCTTCGTGCCGGCGCTCGCGGCCAGCAGCGCGCGCAGCGTGTCGGGGCGGATCAGCGGCACGTCGCCGTTGAGCACCAGCGTGGCGGGCAGCGCGGGGTCGAGCGCCGGCACCGCCTGCTGCACCGCGTGGCCGGTGCCGAGCTGCGGCATCTGGCGCACGCAGACCAGGCTGCCGGCGGGCCCCTGCCCGGCCACCGACGCCTCCACCGCCTCGGCCCCGTGCCCGGTGACGACGACGGTGCGGGCGGCCCCCAATCCGGCAGCGGCGTCGAGGACGTGTTGCAATAGGGACGTGCCGGCCAGCCGGTGCAGCACCTTGGGGCGGGCCGACTTCATCCGCGTGCCCTTGCCCGCGGCCATGATCACGACGTTGAGTGCCATGCGTGAGTGTCTCGTAGCGGCGGCCGTCGCGCGCGCCGGCGCGTGCCGGGCACCGATTATCCGCGTGCGCCTGTTCTTGCTCGGCCTCGCGGCAGCGCTGCTGCTGGCCGGCTGTGGCGCGCTGCGCCTGGGCTATGGCAACGGGCCGCAGCTCGCGTGGTGGTGGCTCGACGGCTACCTCGACGTGACGAGCGCGCACGCGCCGGCGGTCAAGTCGGCCATCGCGCGCTGGTTCGACTGGCACCGCGCCAGCGAGCTGCCGAAGACGGTGGCCTTCCTCGGCGGCGTCGCCGCGCAGATGACCGAGCCCACGACGCCGGCCCAGGTGTGCCGCCTGGGCGAGCAGGCCCGCGCGCTGGCCGACCCGGCGCTCGACCGCGCGCTGCTGCTCGGCGCCGAGGTGCTGCCCGGGCTGGGCGAGGCGCAGCTGCGCCACCTCGAGCAGCGCTATGCGAAGAACCTCGAGGAGCTGCGGTCCGAGTTCGCGCAGGCCGATCCGACCGAGCGGCGCCGCGCGGCCGAGAAGCGCGCCACCGAGCGCTTCGAGCGCGTCTACGGCCGCCTGAACGAGGCCCAGCAGAGGCTGGTCGCCGAGGGCCTCGCCGCCTCGCCGTTCGACCCCGAGCTGTGGCTGGCGGAGCGGCGCGCGCGCCAACGCGACACGGTGGCCACGCTGCGCCGGCTGCTGGCCGAGCGCGCCGACGCCGACGCGCGCACCGCCGCGCTGCGCATGCTCGCCGAACGCGGCACGGCCTCGCCGGACCCCGCCTACCGGGCGCGGCAGCAGCGGCTGGTGGAACACAACTGCGCGCTCACCGCGCGCGTGCACAACGCCGCCACGCCGGCGCAGCGGGCCCGGGCGCGCGACACGCTGCGCGGCTGGGCCGACGACCTGCGCTCGCTGCTCGAGACGGCCGGCGGGCCGGGCGCCTCCTCGTGAGCCCGCCGATGCGGCGGCGCGCGGCGCTGCTTCGCGCGGCCGTGCTTGCCGGGGGTGCGCTGGGCGCGAGCGTGCTCGGCGGCTGCGGGCGCGAGCGGGTGCGCGGCCGGCCGGTGCCGGCCGGCGCCACCGTGCTGGCGCTGGGCGACTCGCTCACCTTCGGCACCGGCGCCGCGCCCGAGGCCGCCTACCCGGCCGTTCTGGCCGCGCTCACGGGCTGGAACGTCGTCAATGCCGGGGTGCCCGGGCACACCTCGGCGCAGGCGCTCGAGCGCCTGCCCGCGCTGCTGGACGAGCACCGCCCCGCGCTCGTGCTCGTCAGCATCGGCGGCAACGACTTCCTGCGCGGCATGAACCCGTCAGCCACGCGCGCCAACGTGCAGCGCATATGCGAGACGGCCCGCGGCGCCGGCGCGCAGGTGCTGCTGATTGCCGTGCCGCGGCCCAGCGCGGTGGCGGCGGTGGGTCTGCTGTCCGACCACCCGCTCTACGGCGAACTGGCCGAGGCGCTGCGGCTGCCGCTGCACCGCCAGGGCTGGGCCGAGGTGCTGGCCGACGAGGCGCTGCGCAGCGACCGCATCCACGCCAACGCGAAGGGCTACGAGGCTTTCGCGCGCGGGCTGCTGGCCACGCTGCGGGCGAGCGGGTTGCTCCGCTGAACCCGGTGAGTCGCGCGCGCATCAGCGCTGCGTCCACGGTGTGGCGCGGCTATGCTCGGCGCCCCTCTGCCCCATGCATGCCTCAGACATGGCCTACCCTGCTCGTTCGCTTCGGCTGTTCTCGATCGTCGCGCTGCTGACAGCGTGCGGCCAGACACCGCCGGCCGCCTACTCCGGCGCGACGGCCGCGGCCCCGGCCTCACCGGCATCGGCCACCGCCGCAGCTGGCGAGCGGGTGGTCTGCGAGGAGACCCCGCTCACCGGCTCGCGTCTGAACACGCCGCGGCGCTGCCGAACGATCTCCAGCACCAACGATCCGCAGCGCGGCGCCACCGGAGCGATCAACGAGGTGCGGCAGAACCAGGCGATGCCGCGCAAGTGACGCCGCGATCGCCACGCCCTGTGCGCCGGCTGGTTGCGCGCGCGGCCGGCTGATAGCGAGCGGCCTAGTCGGCCGCCCGCAGTCCGTAGCGCCGGCTCTTCTCCCACAGGGTCTTGCGCGAGATGCCCAGGGCCTGCGCGGCCAGGCCGACCCGGCCGTCGCAGCGCGCCAGCATGGCGGCGAGGTACTCCCGCTCGGCATCGGCGACGAAGGCCTCGAGCGTCGGCAAGGCCGCCGTCGCGGGCGCGGGCTCGCGCTCCTCGAACAGATCGCTCGCCTCGAGGCTGGCGTTCTCGCTCATCACGCAGGCGCGCTCCAGCCGGTTGTGCAGCTCGCGCACGTTGCCGGGCCACCGGCAGGCCAGCAGCGCGGCCCGCGCCGCCGGCGTCAGACCGCGAACCGCCTCGCCACGCTCGCTGGCCTGCTCGAGCAGGAAGCGGCGGGCGAGCCAGAGAATGTCGTCGGGCCGTTCGCGCAGCGGCGGCACGAGCAGATGCACGACGTGGATCCGGTAGAACAGGTCCTCGCGGAAGCGCCCCTGCTGCACGAGCAGCTGCAGGTCTCGGTGGGTGGCGCAGAGCACGCGCAGGTCCACGTCGATGGGCTGCTCGGCGCCCAGCCGCTGCACGCGCCGGTCCTGCAGCACGCGCAGCAGCCGCACCTGCATGGCCGGCGCGAGTTCGGCAATCTCGTCGAGGAAGAGCGTGCCGCCGTGCGCCTGCTCGACGTAACCGCGGCGCGGCCGGTCGGCGCCGGTGAACGCGCCGCGTTCGTGGCCGAAGAGCTGCGCCTCGATCAGCGTCTCCGGAATCGCGCCGCAGTTGACGGCCACGAACGGGGCCGCGCCGCTGCCGTCGGCCAGCCGGTGCAGGTGCCGCGCCAGCACCTCCTTGCCCGCGCCGCTCTCGCCGGTGATGAGCACCGTGCGCGCGCGCCGCGCCGCACGCGCGGCCTGGCCGGCCAGGTGGCGCATGGCCGCCGACGGACCGAGCGCCGCGTCCTCCGCGTCCTCCGCGGCGTCAGCGGCGGGCGCCGGCTCGGGCACGCCGACGGCGGCGCGCACCTTGCCCACCAGCGCGGAGATGTCGAACGGCTTGGTGACGTAGTCGCGGGCGCCGGCCTGCAGCATCGTCACCGCGCGGTCGACCGATGCGAAGGCGGTGATGAAGAGCCAGGGCGGCAGGCCCGCGGCCGCCTGCCGCCGGCGCTCGAAGAGCGCCTCGCCCGACCCGTCAGGCAGGCGCACGTCGCTCACCACCGCGTCGAAGGCGGCGGCCTCGAGCCAGCGTTCGGCCTGCTCCAGCGTGCGCGACCAGCGCACGACGAAGCCCTCGATCTCGAAGCGGTCGACCAGCGACTCGCCCATGATCGCGTCGTCCTCGATCAACAGCAGCTGCGGCACGGGATCATCCTTCCGGCATCGGATCGGGAACCGGCAGCGTGACCGCGACCCGCGTCCATTCTCCGTCGCTGGACGCATCGATGGTGCCCCCGAGCCGCTGCGTGATCTGCCAGCACACCCACAGCCCGAGGCCGCGCCGGTGCGCGCTGTCGCCGCCGTCGGCCTCGACGAAGGGTTCGAACATGTGGGCCAGGCGCTCGGGGGGCAGAGCGGGGCCGGTGTTGCCGACGACGATCGCCAGCATGCCGGGCGAGCGCGCCACCAGGAACTCGACCGCCGACCCCTCCGTCGGCGCCGCCTGCGCCGCGGCGCAGGCGTTGAGCAGCAGGTTCAAGGCGAGCTGCCGAACCTCGTGCGCCGGCAGGGCGGTGTCGACCGTCGCGGCCGGCTCGACCAGCCAGCGCAGCTGCAGCTGGCGGGCCGCCGCCTCGGGCTGGATCAGCAGCTGCAGATCGTCCCAGTCCTGGGCCGTCAGGCGCGGCGAATCGAGCCGCGCCTCCACCAGCAGCGCGCCCACGGTCGCCCGGATCTGCTGCAGTCCGCGCTCAAGCAGGCCCAGCGTCCTGCGCGAGACCGCATCGGGCTGGCCATGCCGGAGGGCGGTGTCGATGGCGTTGAGCATGCCGCCGAGCGGGTTGTTGATCTCGTGGGCGATCGCGGCCGACACGCGTCCGACGGCGGCCAGGCGATCGAACGCCATCACCTCGCGCTCCAGCGCCGCCTTGCGTGCCAGGCCGGCGAGCATCTGGCGGGCCTGCGTGGACAGCCGCCCCACCTCGTCGCCGCCTTCGGGCGGCAGCAACTCCAGCACGCGCTCGGGCGGCGCATCGCCAACGCGCGACAGCGCCTGGGCCATCTGCGCCAGCGGCTCGGCCAGGCGCTTGCCGGCGTACCAGCCCAGCGGCACCAGCAGCAACAGCCCCGGCACGCTCAGCAGCGCGACGTCGACCACCGCCGCGCGCAGCCGCTGGGCGTAGATCGCGCCGTCGAAGTCGAGCACCACGGTGCCCAGACGCGTGCCGTCGTCGGCCAGGATCGGCCCCGCGGCGGCCAGTTCGGGGCCGACCGGGCCGCGACCGAGCGCGAACTGGAAGCGTCCGTCGCTCGCGGCGCGGGCCGTCACGCCGGCCAGCGGCTCGGGCAGCACGGCCGCCGGGGTGAGCACCGGCAGCCGCCGCGGGTCGCTGGCCACGAACACCTGGCGCGCCGCATCCAGGACCACGACGCCCTGCAGCGGGCTGTCGTTGCGGCGCGCGGCCAGGGGCGCGGAGATGACCTCGAAGGCCTGCCACAGATCGTCGCGCAGCAGCGGGTCGCGCAGCGAGCGCGCCAGCAGCCTCGTCATGCTCTCGGCGGTGGCCTCGAGATCGCGGCGCGCGTCCGCCAGGGCCCGCGTGACCAGCAGCGTCGTCACGACGACCTCGGTGAGGACGATGACGGCGGTGATGGCCAGCGGCACCTTGAGCCGCCAGCTCAGGTCGCGCAGTCTCACCCGCCGCCGCTCTCGGCGCTGCGCTGCAGCGCGCGGATGCTCTCGAACTGGCCGACGCGGGGTTCGTCGAAGCCGTCGATGTTCAGTCGCTGCAGGATCTCCCGTCCGGACGCGGTGTCCGACATCTCGCGCAGCGCCCGGCCGAGTCGCTGCGCGTCGGCACCGGCCCAGCTGCGGCGTGCCACCACCGGCGGAAAGCCGTGCGGGGCCGAGCGCCACGCCACGCGCAGGCCTTCGACGCTGCGGGGCTGCTGGGCGGCCATGGTGTCCCAGACGTAGCCGTCCACCGCACCGCCGTCGGCCAGACCTGCGCGCACCGCCTCGACCACCTTGCGGTGGCTGAAGGTGAAGAACGTGCGCCGGAAGAAGCTCGCCGGCCGGCCGCCGCCGGCGGCGATCTCCGCTCGCGGGATCAGGTAGCCGCTGTTGGACAGCGGGTCGCTGTAGGCGAAGACGCGGCCTCGCAGGTCGAGCACGTGGCGCGTCGTCGAGTCGACGGACGGCACGATGAGATGCGAGCGGTACAGCGGCTCGCCCTGGTAGCGCGGCACGGCGATGACCGCCAGCTTCGCCTCGTGCAGCACGAAGGGATGCCCGCACAGCCACGCCGCCTCGACCGCATCGCCGAGCAGCATGTCGACGATCTCGCGGTAGCTGCCCCGCTGCACGAACAGCAGTGGGCGGCCGAGCTGCCGCTCGAGATGCAGCTGCCAGCGCTCGAGCAGCGCGATCTGCTCGTTCAGGAACACCGGCGTCGTGCCGAAGCGCAGCGGCGCCACGGCGCGCGCACTGCGCGGCGGAAGCGCGCAGCCGAGGCAGGCGGCTGCGCCGAGCGCCATCACGGCGCGGCGGTTACGCGGACGTAACGGCTGGACAAGCCGATCGGGGCGGGTCATTACGCGCGGTTCCCGTTTGCGGCGGTATCGCAGGGGATCGAGGTGGCTCGCATCTTGCGGACAAGCATCTGCCGGGCCACACGCGTTTACCCGAGTCCGGATCCACGAGCAGGAGACATCATGGCAGCACAGCAGCAGCAGGCGCAGGAGCGCGCCCTCGTCGACGAGGCGCTTCGCATCGGGCCGCAATCGGACCGGCGCCGGTTCTTCGTGTCGGCAGCGGCCTTCGGTGCCGCTGCGGCGGCACCCGCACTCGCCCAGGCCCAGGCCGCCCCCGCCGCCGCGCCGGCTGCGGCGCCGGCCGCCGCGCCAGCGCGACGCGTGCTGGTGAAGGACGACTCGCGGCTGCTGAACATCGGCGCCACGGTGCGCAGCGGCAACTACTGGGACTTCAGCACCTTCATCACGCCGGTGGAGGAGTTCTACGTCCGCAACCACTACCCGACGCCGCTGGTCGAAGCCAAGCCCGTGCTCGACCCCAAGCAGTGGCGCATGAAGATCCACGGCAACGGCCTGGAGCGCAGCATCGAGATCGGCTATGACGATCTGATGAAGATGCCCTCGCGCACCATCATCGCCACGATGGAGTGCCACGGCAACGGCCGCACGCTGTTCTGGGAGCAGCAGGACCAGATGCAGGTGGCCGGCGGCAACTGGGTGCTCGGCGCCATCGGCCAGGCCGAGTGGCAGTACGTGCCGCTGTCCCACATCTTCGGGCTGGTGGGGCTGAAGAAGGACGCCAAGTCGGCGCTGTTCTGGTCCGGCGTCGATGGCGGCGACATGGGCCGTCCGATGCCGGTGGCCGACATCCTGAGCCGGGCCGACGACATGGGCATCTGCTTCAAGATGAACGGCAACCCCCTGACGGCCGACCATGGCGCGCCGGTCCGTCTGGTGGTGCCCGGCTGGGGCGGCACGGCGTCGATCAAGTGGCTCACCGAGATGCGGGTCGACACCCACCAGCACTGGTGCCGCCTCAACACCCGCGGCGAGGTGTACATCGGCCCGGCGTACGCCGCGCCGGCGGTGGGCGCCACCGACGAGTTCATCGGCGGCATCACGGCCGCCGACGTGAAGGGCCCGATGGTGACCTGGATGCCGATCAAGACGCTGATCACGGTGCCGCTGGTGCTGGAGAAGAGTCCGTCGGTACCGGCCAACTACCCCCTCAAGCGCGGCGAGTGGCCCCGCATGAGCGCCGGCCGCCAGCTGGTTCGCGGGTACGCCTGGGCGCCGCAGTACGGCATCCGCGATGTCGAGTACCGTGTCGACGGCGGTCCGTGGCAGCGTGCCCACATCCAGGGCCCGAACCTCGGTCGCTACACCTGGGTGCGCTTCGACTTCCACTGGGATGCGCGCCCGGGCGACCACGTGATCGAGACGCGCGGCATCGACATGGCCGGCAACGTGCAGCCCGAGACCGTGCCGTTCAACCAGCTCGGCATGGCCAACGGTGCGATCCCCAAGTTCCGCATCCGCGTCGCATGAGGGATCGTCTTGGCAGGGTGGCCGCCGCGGCAGCGGTGGCGCTGGGCGTCGCGGCTACCGGTGCGGCCGTGGCGCAGGAGCCGCCGCCGCCCCCGGCCGGCGCCAGTGCGCAGGTGCAGCTGGGGGCCCGGCTCTACCAGCAGCACTGCGCGCTGTGCCACGGGGTGCGCGGGCGGGATGCCAGCGTCTTTCCGAGGCCGATCTGGGGCCCGGGACACGACATCGCCAAGTTCGGCACCGCCAAGGGCCTGTTCGAGTACGTGCAGATGCTGATGCCGTTCGACAACCCGGCCAAGATCGACGACGGCGCCAAGACGGCGATCGTGGCTTACATGCTGGTGCGCAACGGCAATGTCGAGGCCGGACGGCAGCTGCCGGCCGGTGGCGACCAGACGGCGATCAAGTGACGGTCGGCGCGGCCGGGCCGAGTCGGGGCGACGACGCGCTCAGCGCGCCGCCTCGGGCGGCGTCACCGTCACCCGCCGCGGATTGACGCCGAGTTTCGGGAAGTCCATCAGCGCGGCTTCGAACATCAGCGCCAGCGTCTCGCTCGTGCCGGCGGTGCCGCCCTCGCTGCTGGCGCGGGCCTCGAAGAGCGGCTTGCCGCTGGCACGGTCGCGGATCAGCACGGCGACCTCGCGCTCGTAGCGCTGGGCGTCGTAGCGCGCCTGCAGGCTCCACGCCGGCCCGGGCCAGGGCCCGTGCCGCCACGGCCCGAAGCCGCCGCGCCACCAGAACGGGTCGGCCCAGGGGTTGACCTCGGTGCGCGTCAGGCGCGCACCCACCTGCACCAGCACGTCGGGCTCCTGGCCCGTCTCGGCGGGCCGGAAGCCGGCCTTGGCCAGCGCCGGGCGCGCCGCCGCCTCCAACGCCTCCGCGTCGGCGGCGCGCGCCGCCTGCGATGGGAGCCGCTCGAAGGCGTAGCTTCCGGGCTTGCGCTCGGCCGGCCACTCGCCGAAGCTGGAAACGTCGCTCGTCACGCTGCGCATCGCGGCGCAACCCGAGAGCAGCACGGCGGCACCGGCCGCCACCAGCAGCATTCTGCGTCGGTCCATCGTCATTCCTCCGGTTCGGGGCGTGGCATCCAATTCACGGCCGCGGCGCCCGGGACGGCGGAGGCCACGGCCATGGTGCCGTCGCCGCCGGTGCAGGGCTCGTCATCGAACGCCACGTCACCCCCTGGCTCGGGGCTCCCGCTCGGTTGGAGCGTCGTGAAGGGGTACAGGTTCCGGTCCATCAGGTGCGAGGGCACGAGGTGCGCCATCGCGCGCAACATGTTGTCGCTGCGCCCCGGGTACTGGCGCTCCCACTCGCGCAGCATCTTCTTGACCTGCACGCGCTGCAGGTTCTCCTGGCTGCCGCACAGCGTGCACGGGATGATCGGGAACCGGCGAATGCGTGCCCAGCGCTCGAGGTCGGTCTCGGCCACGTAGGCGAGAGGCCGGATCACCACGTTCCTTCCATCGTCGGACACCAGCTTGGGCGGCATGCCCTTCATGCGGCCACCGAAGAACATGTTCATCAGCAGCGTCACGACCATGTCGTCGCGGTGATGGCCGAGGGCGATCTTGGTGGCGCCGAGCTCGCCCGCCACGCGGTACAGGATGCCCCGGCGCAGCCGCGAGCACAGGCTGCACATCGTCTGCCCCTCGGGCACGAGCCGCTTGACGATGCTGTAGGTGTCCTGCTCCTCGATGCGGAACGGCACGCCGCGGCTCGCGAGGTACTCGGGCAGCACGTGCGCGGGAAAGCCGGGCTGCTTCTGGTCGAGGTTGACGGCGACCAGGCTGAAGTCGACCGGCGCGCGCGCCTGCAGCCCGAGCAGGACGTCGAGCAGCGCGTAGCTGTCCTTGCCGCCCGACAGGCAGACCATCACCTTGTCGCCGGCCTCGATCATGCGGAAGTCGGCGATCGCCTGGCCCACCTGGCGGTGCAGCCGCTTGGACAGCTTGTTGGCCTCGTGCGCGGCCTTGCGCGCCCTGGCGGCATCGGACAGGTCGTTCACCGCACCGACTCCTTGAGGACGAAGACCTCGACGCCCACGGCGTCGCAGTCCGGGTAGACGTCGGCCTTCTCGCCGGCCACGCGCACGGCGCGCACGAGCGGGTGCGCCAGCAGCTGCGCCGCGACGTGGTCCACCAGCGTCTCCTGCAGGCCGATGTGGCCGACGGCCACACGACGGCGGATGACCTCGCGCACGAAGTCGTAGTCGACCACCTCGTCGATGTGGTCGCGGCCCGGCGTGGTGGACTCCAGCGGGACGTACAGGTCGACGTTGAAGCGCATGCGCTGAGGCGCGGCCTGCTCGAAGTCGTGGATGCCGATGCGCACCGGCAGTTCGTAGTCGCGCAGGAACAGCCGCCGGCAGCCGGCGAGGGCGGGGTGGAGCAGGTCGGAGGGCATGTGGTTCAGGCGCTGCCGCGCGCGAGGAACATCACGTCGCGCCGTTGGGGCGACAGGTGCTGGCCGCCGTCGACCAGCAGCGTCGTGCCGGTGATCGCGGGCGACTCGAGCGCGAAGCGCACCGCGCGCGCGACGTCCGCGGGCGTCGAGCTGCGGCCGAGCGGCGTCATCCGGTGCGAAGCCTCGAACTCCGGGTCGCTCATGTCGCCCGACAGCAGCGTGACGCCGGGCGCCACGCCCACCACGCGCACCGCCGGCGCCAGCGCCAGCGCCAGCAGCGTGTTCGCGCTCTCCAGCGCCGCTTTGCTGAGCGTGTAGCTGAGGTGGTCGGGGTTCGGGTTCCACAGCTTCTGGTCGAGCAGGTTGACGACCGCGCGGCCGCCGGCCGGCGCCGCCGGGGCGCCGGGCGCCGCGGCGGCCCGGTGCAGCGCCCGCGCCAGCACCAGCGGCGCGGCCGTGTTGGCGCGCCAGTGGCGCTCCAGCACGTCCCAGCGCAGGGTGTCGATCGTGTCGTGCTCGAACAGCGAGGCGTTGTTGACCACCGCGTCGATGCGCCCGAAGGCCTGCGCCACCGCCGGCACCAGTGCCTCGGCCGCGTCCTCCTGCGCCAGGTCGGCCACGAAGGCGAGCGCCTGCGAGCCGGCGGCCGCGATCGCCGAGACCGTCTGCGCCGCCTCTGCCGCCGAGCGCCGGTGGTGCACCGCGACGCGCCAGCCGGCCGCGGCCAGCTCGAGCGCGATCGCGCGCCCGATGCGCTGGGCGCTGCCGGTGACGAGGACGACGGGACGCGGATCCATGGTTCAGAATGCCCGGACCATGTCGACAGCCCAACGCGGCGGCGTCGCCGCGAGCGCGCCAACGCCGGCCGCTCCCGGTCCCGGGGAAGACAGTGTATCGGCCGCCCTGGCCGGGCTGCTGCGCGGGGAGATCGCGGCCGCCGGCGGCTGGCTGCCTTTCGAGCGCTTCATGGAGCGCGCGCTGTACGCGCCGGGCCTGGGCTACTACGCCCGCGAGGCGCCGCTGTTCGGCGCCGGGCCCGCTGCCGGCAGCGACTTCGTCACCGCGCCCGAGCTGTCGCCGCTGTTCGGGCGCGCGCTGGCGCGGCAGCTCGCGCAGGCGCTCGCGGCGCTCGGCGGGCCGGGCGGTGCGGACGTGATCGAGTTCGGCGCCGGCAGCGGGGCGCTGGCCGAGCAGCTGCTCGACGCGCTGGAAGCTCTCGGCATGCCGCCGCGGCACTACGCCATCGTCGAGCTGTCGGCCGCGCTGCGCGCGCGCCAGCAGGCCAGGCTGGCGCGCTTCGGGACGCGGGTGCGCTGGCTCGACGCCTGGCCGGCGCGGATCGAGGGCGTGGTCGTCGGCAACGAGGTGCTGGACGCGATGCCAATCATGCTGCTGGCCTTCGATGGCGCGCGCTGGCTCGAGCGCGGCGTGGCCTGGCGCGGCGACGGCGCTGGCGGCGGGCGCTTCGCCTGGGAGGACCGCCCGACCGCGCTGGCGCCGCCCGCGCCCGGGCCCTTCCCCCCTGGCTACGTCACCGAGCTGCACCGGCAGGCGCAGGCCTTCGTGCGGACGCTGGCCGGCGTGCTGGTGCGCGGCGCGGCCTTCTTCGTCGATTACGGCTTCCCCGAGGCCGAGTACTACCTGCCGGCGCGCCGCGGCGGCACGCTGATGTGCCACCGCGCGCACCGCGCCGACCCCGACCCGCTGTCCGACGTGGGCCGCAAGGACATCACCGCCCACCTGGACTTCAGCGCCCTCGCGCTGGCCGCTCAGGAGGAAGGGCTGCAGGTCGTCGGCTACACCTCGCAGGCGCGCTTCCTGATGAACTGCGGCCTGCTCCCACTGCTGGCCGGGGCCGACCTGCGCGCCCGGGCGGCGGCGCAGAAGCTGCTCACCGAGCACGAGATGGGCGAGCTGTTCAAGGTGCTGGGCCTGGCGCGCGGGCTCGACTTCGGCCACGACGGGCCGCTTGGTTTCGCCGCGGGCGACCGCACCCACACGCTCTAGCCGCGCCGCGCCCACACTGCACCGATGCGCTGGCTGCTCGTCTTCCTGCTCGCCTGCCTGCTGTTCAACGTGCTGCAGGGCTGGATGGCGAAGATCGGGCTGGGCAAGCTGCCCGGCGACTTCCACTTCCGGGCCGGCGGGCGGGAGTGGTTCGTGCCGCTCACCAGCTCGATCGTCCTGACGGTGCTGATGGCCCTGGTCGGGTTGTTGCTCTGAGGCCCTGGTCGCCCCGGGGCGAGAGGGGCCGGAAGCGTCAGGCGCGCGCGCCGAAGATCGCGCTGCCCACCCGCACCAGGGTGGAGCCCTCCATCACCGCGGCCTCCAGGTCGGCGCTCATCCCCATCGACAGCGTGTCCAGGGCCAGGCCCTGCGCGTTGAGCGCATGCACCAGCGCCGCCAGCGCCCGGTGCGGCGCGCGCTGCGCCTGCAGCTCCGCGGCCGGCTCCGGGATCGCCATCAGGCCGCGCAACCTCACCCTCCCGCCGGGGAGCGCGGCCACCGCGTGTGCCAGCGCCGGCAGCTCCCCCGGCGCCACGCCGCTCTTGCTGGCCTCGCCGCTGATGTTGACCTGCAGGCACAGCTGCAGTGGCGGCAGGCCCGGCGGGCGCTGCGCGGCCAGGCGCTCGGCGAGCTTCAGCCGATCGATAGTGTGCACCCAGTCGAACGCCTCGGCCACCGGACGCGTCTTGTTGCTCTGCAGCGGGCCGATCAGGTGCCACTCGAGCGAGGCCCGCAGGTCGGCCAGGCCGTCGATCTTGGCCAGCGCCTCCTGGACATAGTTCTCGCCGAACGCGCGCTGGCCGGCGGCGTGGGCCTCGCGCACCGCCGCGCCGTCGAAGGTCTTGCTCACCGCCAGCAGCGTGACGGTATTGGCATTGCGGCCGCTGGCGGCGCAGGCGGCGTCGATGCGCCGCTTCACTTCTTGCAGGTTGCTTCCGATGCTGCCCATAATCATTCGCAGCTTACGCGCGGCGGAGCCGTGCCTCCAGATGGACATCACCCAGCTCCTGGCCTTCTCGGTCAAGAACAAGGCCTCCGACCTGCACCTGTCGGCGGGCCTGCCCCCGATGATCCGGGTGCACGGGGACGTGCGCCGCATCAACGTCGAGCCGCTGGACCACAAGTCGGTCCACGCGATGGTCTACGACATCATGAACGACGGGCAGCGCAAGCACTACGAGGACACGCTCGAGTGCGACTTCAGCTTCGAGATCCAGGGCCTGGCGCGCTTCCGGGTCAACGCGTTCAACCAGAACCGCGGCGCCGGTGCGGTGTTCCGCACGATCCCGAGCAAGATCCTGACGCTCGAGCAGCTCGGCGCGCCCAAGGTCTTCGCCGAGCTCGCGCTGCGCCCGCGCGGGCTGGTCCTCGTCACCGGGCCCACCGGCAGCGGCAAGAGCACGACGCTGGCGGCGATGGTCAACCACCTCAACGAGAGCACCTACGGCCACGTGCTCACGGTCGAGGACCCGATCGAGTTCCTGCACGAGAGCAAGAAGTGCCTGCTCAACCAGCGCGAGGTGGGCCCGCACACGCTGTCGTTCGCCAACGCGCTGCGCAGCGCGCTGCGCGAGGACCCCGATGCGATCCTGGTCGGCGAAATGCGCGACTTGGAGACCATCCGCCTGGCTCTGACCGCCGCCGAGACCGGACACCTGGTGTTCGGCACGCTGCACACCTCGAGCGCGGCCAAGACGGTGGACCGGATCGTGGACGTGTTCCCTGCCGCCGAGAAGGAGATGGTGCGCTCGATGCTGTCGGAGTCGCTGGTGGCGGTGATCTCGCAGTCGTTGTGCCGGCTCAAGGACGGCAGCGGCCGCGTCGCCGCGCACGAGATCATGCTGGGCACCAGCGCCATCCGCAACCTGATCCGCGAGAACAAGATCGCGCAGATGTACAGCGCGATCCAGACCGGGCAGAGCCTGGGCATGCAGACCCTCGACCAGAACCTCGCCGACCTCGTGCGCCGCAACCTGATCAGCACCGCCGAGGCGCGTACCAAGGCCAAGGTCCCGGAGAACTTCCCCGGCTAGACGGCCACGGCGGCCCCGCCGGACCGGCCCGCGGCCGCCCGGCCCCGCCCTACGGAGAGAGCAGATGGAACGCGACCAGGCCTCCAAGTTCATCAATGACCTGTTGCGCGTGATGAACAGCCGCAACGGTTCCGACCTCTTCCTGACGGCCGACTTCCCGCCCGCGATCAAGGTCGACGGCAAGATCACGAAGGTCAGCCCGCAGCCGCTGACCGGCCAGCACACGATCGCGCTGGCCCGCGCGGTGATGAACGACCGCCAGGCCGCGGAGTTCGAGAGGACCAAGGAGTGCAACTTCGCGATCAGCCCCCAAGGGCTGGGCCGCTTCCGCGTCAACGCGTTCATGCAGCAGGGCTTCGTCGGCATGGTGCTCCGCACGATCCCGCAGCAGCTGCCGACGATCGAAGGCCTCGGGCTGCCCGCGGTCCTGAAGGACGTCGCGATGACCAAGCGCGGTCTGGTGATCTTCGTCGGCGCCACCGGCAGCGGCAAGAGCACCTCGCTGGCGGCGATGGTCGACTGGCGCAACGAGAACAGCCACGGGCACATCATCACCGTCGAGGACCCGGTCGAGTTCGTGCACCCGCACAAGAACTGCATCATCACGCAGCGCGAGATCGGCATCGACACCGATAACTGGGGCGCCGCGCTGAAGAACACGCTGCGCCAGGCGCCGGACGTCATCCTGATGGGCGAGATCCGCGACCGCGAGACGATGGAGCACGCGGTGGCCTTCGCCGAGACCGGCCACCTGTGCATGGCCACGCTGCACGCCAGCAGCGCCAACCAGGCGCTGGACCGCATCATCAACTTCTTCCCCGAGGAGCGGCGCCCGCAGCTGCTGATGGACCTGTCGCTGACCCTGCGGGCGATGGTCAGCCAGCGCCTGGTGCCGCGCGAGAAGACGCGCGGCCGGGTCGCGGCGGTGGAGATCCTGCTGAACACGCCGCTGGTCAGCGACCTGATCTTCAAGGGCGAGGTCGCCGAGCTGAAGGAGCTGATGAAGCGCAGCCGCGAGCTCGGCATGCAGACCTTCGACCAGAGCCTGTTCGACCTCTACGAGGAAGGCGTCATCAGCGCCGAGGACGCGCTGCGCAACGCCGACAGCCTGAACGACCTGCGGCTGCAATTCAAGCTGCAGAGCAAGCGCGCCCGCAGCCGCGACCTGGCCGCCGGCACCGAGCACCTGAAGGTCGTCTGAGGGCGACCGCGCGCGGCGGCGGCCGCCCGTTGTTGGCATCATCGGGGGCATGAGCACCAGCCCCCGCAGCTACGAACCGCAGGCCCCGCGCCGCGTCGCCTTCCTCGGCCTCGGCGTCATGGGCCACCCGATGGCCGGCCACCTGGCGCGCGCCGGCCACCGGGTCACCGTCTACAACCGCACCGCCGCCAGGGCCGCCGCCTGGGCCGGCGAGTACGGAGGCAGCCACGCACCGACCCCGCGCGAAGCGGCCGCCGCCGGCGGCGGCGCCGACTTCGTCTTCGCCTGCGTCGGCAACGACGACGACCTGCGCGCCGTGGTGCTGGGTGCGGACCTGGGCAACGGTGCCCGCGGCGCCGACGGCGCCTTCGCCGGCATGAAGCCGGGAGCCGTGTTCGTGGACCACACGACGGCATCGGCCGAGGTGGCGCGCGAGCTGCACGCGGCGGCGCGCGCCCGGGGCCTCCACTTCGTCGACGCGCCGGTCTCCGGCGGCCAGGCCGGCGCCGTCAACGGCGCGCTCACCGTCATGTGCGGCGGCGACGGCGAGCCCTTCGCCGCGATGAAGCCGGTGGCGATGAACTTCGCGCGCGCCGTCACCCGGGTGGGCGCCAGCGGCGCGGGCCAGCTCGCGAAGATGGTCAACCAGGTCTGCATCGCGGGTCTGGTGCAGGGCCTGTCGGAGGCCCTGGCCTTCGGCCGGCGCGCGGGCCTGGACATGCCGCTCGTGCTCGACGTGATCGGCAAGGGCGCGGCGCAGAGCTGGCAGATGGACAACCGCGGCAGGACCATGCTCGATGGCAAGTTCGACTTCGGCTTCGCCGTCGACTGGATGCGCAAGGATCTCGGCCTCGTGCTCGACGAGGCGCGCCGCAACGGCGCCCAGCTGCCGGTGACGGCGCTGGTGGACCAGTTCTACGCGGAGCTGCAGGCCATGGGCGGCGGCCGGCACGACACGTCGAGCCTGATCCGGCGCCTGAAGGCCTGAAGGCCTGACGGTCTGACGGGGCCGGAGGCCCGCGCCGCCCTCAGCCGCACAGCGCGCGGATGTCCTCGGGGACGGGAATGGCCTTGATGCGCGTGGCGTCGGCCGGGTCGCGCACGACGAAGGCACGGACTTCGGTGCCTTCGCACAGCACGGTGTCGCCGCGCCGCACGACGTGGCGGTGCCGGAAGGTCTTGGCGGCCCACTCCTCGATCGAGGTGTGCACCTCGAGCGCGTCGCCATAGCTGGCCGGGCGCAGGAACTTCGTGTGGATCTCGAGCAGCGGCGTGCCGACGATGCCGCGCGTGCGCTCGAGCTCGCGCCAGGGAGGCAGGCCGCAGGCGACGAAGAAGGCCATCGAGGCCTGATCCATCCAGCGGCTGAAGTTGGGGAAGAAGACGATGCCGGCTGGATCGCAGTCGCCCCAGTGCACGGTGACGCGATGGACATGGATCTTGCTCATGGCGGTGCTCCGTGGCCTCTCACCCTCTCAGGCGGCGGCCGGGTTCTCGAGCAGCAGCGCGATGCCCTGGCCGCCGCCGACGCAGGCCGAGGCCACGCCGAAGCGCGCGCCGATCGCCTGCAGCTGCCGCGCGACGGTGATCGTCAGACGCACGCCGGTGGCTGCCAGCGGGTGGCCGAGCGCGATCGCGCCGCCGTGCACGTTGAGGCGCCCGAGGTCGAGGCCGAGCTCGCGCGCGACGGCCAGCGTCTGCGCGCCCTGTGCCTCGTTGACCTCGAAGCGCGCGACGTCGGCGAGCGCCAGGCCCGCGCCGTCGAGCAGACGGCGGATCGCCGGCGCCGGCCCGATGCCCATGATCTCGGGCGGCACGCCGACCACGGCCGCGGCCACGAGCCGCGCCAGCGGCGCGCGGCCGCTGCGCCCGGACCAGCGCGCCGCCGCGGCCCCGTCGGCCACCAGCGCCGCCGCGGCCGCATCCACCAGCGCCGAGCTGTTGCCCGCCGTTTGCACGCCCTGCGGGTACACCGGCCGCAGGCCGG
>Ga0068877_10000475_pt1 | contig 34860 bp, 43 predicted proteins | sample NOAtaG_FD_66437 | JGI IMG/M metagenome (GOLD analysis project Ga0068877, IMG submission 66437) | Freshwater lake microbial communities from Lake Erie, under a cyanobacterial bloom - NOAA_Erie_Diel6S_1000h metaG | ecosystem: Environmental > Aquatic > Freshwater > Lake | place: USA: Ohio, Lake...
CCGCCGCGCATCAGCTCGGCCACCTGCGCCTTGAATCGCTTGCGACCCACCCGGCCGTTCAGTGGAATCAGCATCCGGCCAGCGATCTGCCCACCGGTCTCGTGCATCCCCGACCACGGAATGCGCGAACCCACGTAAAGCGCAGGCAACCGGTTCGGGTCTTTGGCCAGCACCTTGGCGGTGAAGCCCTTGAGGAAGGACTTCTTGACCACCGCCATCTGACTGGCGACGTGGCTGCGCACGTCCTGCTTGAGTTCGACCGCCTCACTGGCGATGGCGCGTGCGACCGCCTTCTTGACCTTGTCGCGGAACTCGCCGCCCCAGCGGCGCAGTTGCGCCTGGGCGGCGGCGCTATCGATCTGGACGGAAATGCGCACAGCGGTCAGTCACGAAGGTTGGCCTTGTCGGTGAGGCGGTCGAGGGTCTGATCGAGGTGGCGGGCATCGCCGCGCGTGCCAATGGCAATCACCGAAAGCAGCCGTGCATCTCGGGCCGCATCGGTGCGCGCGGTCGCTGCGACGAAACCGCGCACCTGCGCCAAGGTGTAGTCGAGGATGTCGGGCAGGCGGTGGCCGTGCTCGATCAGGTGCTGAACGGCGTCGAACCACCCGCCACCGCCCTTGCCGACTTCACCCCGGGCGGCAGCTTCACTTGGGTGAACAGACCGTCGAGTTTCGGGATCACCGTCCGGGTAAAAAAATCCGCGTTCACCTCGATCACTTTGGCCGCCAGCAGGATCGCTTCGTCGGCGGCCAGCTCATCGACCCACGCGCGAGGCTTGCCGACGGCGATGGCGATGGCCGACAGCAGGTCGTCGCCGCGTTCACCAAACAGCGCCAGCCAATCGATGTCCGTGGTGGTGAGTTGCTGCATCACCGGCGAGATCGCCCGCAAGAAGCCGGGCATTTGCCCGACCTTCAGCGGCTTGATGGCCAACGGCTCACCGTCGATGACCAGTTCGATGCTTTGCGGAATAAGGGTTTCCAGATCACTCATGGCGCACCCCGATCAAAGCTGCACGATGCGGCCGAACTGGCCCAGCACCGCGTCGAAGGGCTTGGTGGTGTCGGCCAGCAGCGAGCCTTCCAGCTCGAACTTGTTGTATTCGTCCGAGATGAAGGAGATTTCCTTCAAGGGGTCGAAAGCTACGCGGTAGAGCTCGACCAGCACCTTGGCATTGCCCTGCGCCGTGTTGATACCTTCGAGCCGCAAAAAGCGCTCGGGCAGCGCCTGCGTGAAGATACCGATCTCGGTGGCCACACCGTAGGCATAGCTGGCCTTGAAAGGCGCGGTGAAGCCAGTGGTATCCAGAAACTGGATAGCACCGAAGTCGGTGTCGGCCGTGTAGTTCGTGCCCAAGACCAGGGTTGCGGGCGTGCCCGCCGAATCCACCACCACCAGGGTCGACACCTTGGGGTGGGCGAGGAAGTAGCGGTCACCAGCTGTCGGCGTGGCACCGCCCACAGGTTCGGCCGTGACGGTGCCCGGCGTGCCGACGACGTGGTTGCCGTAGAGGGCCAGCGCCAGGTTCTCCTTGGTGAATTCCTCGATGGTGAGGTTCACGGTGGCGGACTTCTGCTTGACCATCCGGTGATCCAAGGATCGCTGGCCGGTCTGGCTCTCGTAGTGCTCCAGCACGTCGGTCTTGAGGGAGAGTTTCAGCTCGGCGACGTTGCCGGGCGAGCGAACTTCGATGGGGTGGCCGTCGATGTCGCGCTTGCCGAGGAAGACGCGGCCTTGAAAACTGGCATAGGTGCTCATTGCTTGGGTTCCTTGCGTTGGAGAGGTTTGGGTTCGAGTTCAGAAACGGGGACGATTGGCTCCGGGGTGGCGATACCGTGCGCGATCAGCCAGTCGGCGGAAGTCGCATCGATCTCGACCCGGTCACCGACGCCATACGCCTTGCCTGCGTGGGTGTGCGGGCGCGTCAAAACGAGGTGGGTCATAGGTGTCATCCAAGGGTTGAAAGGTCATTGGCCAGCGTCCGGTACGTGATGCGATAGCGCGCAGGGAGCGCCACGGCCACTGCATCGGCGTCCTCGACTTCCCACTCGCATTCCTGCTCCCGGATGCCGAGCGCCAAGCCACCGAGATTCCCGTCCGCCATCAAGGCGGCGTGGACGGCGGTAAGCAGGCGGTCGGCATCGGCTTCTGGAGATGCCGGTGGAACGGCCCGGGCCAGTGCGACGACGCGAAGAGTGAGTTCGCGCGTGACGCGGTCGTTGGCGCGTTCGGTGATGGACTCCGACTCAGGAAACACCGCCAACGCCGGGCATTGCTCGCGACTGATGGCCACCGTGGGGGAACGGTGCAGCGTGGCCCCAAGCCCTTCGGCTGCAGGCCGGGCAGCCGCCATCACCGCCAGCAGAATCCGCTCGCGGATCGAGTTCATCGGTGCTTCCTACAGACGAGTGAGATCGGCGCGACGCTCGGTCCCGTCGCCGATGGCGCGCACATCACGCACCTGGTAGGTCTGGCCTGCGATGGCAAGGGTGTCCCCGGCATCCAGGTCGGGGAGCTGCGACAGCGGGTAGGTGATCGTGTAGGCCGCCGAACGAACCAACCCGTCGAGCAGGTTTTCGTCAAGGCACAGGAATCCAACCGAAACCGTTCGACCAGCCACCTCGGCACTCACCAGCAGGCCCGCACGCGCCGCCGCCTCATACAGGAGCTCGACGAAGGCCATCGATCAGCTCACAGTCAGCTTGACCAGCACCCCCGGGCGGTGACACATCGGCAGCGGGTTGGACTGCGTATGCAGGTCGGTACCGCGATCGAACTTGCGCGGCTCCTGCTTGGCATAGAGCGCCTGGCCCAGCGTGTTGGCTGTCTCGTTGAAGTCGGCCGGCGCGAAATAGGTGCCGAAGGTGTCCACCGTGCCGAGGGGAAAGGCGTGGGCTTCGCCAGCCGCGATGAAGCGACGCGACGTGCCATTGGCGTCCGTTGCCTGACCACGATATTCCTCGAAGGTGACGCCGCCGAAGGTGAAGCCTGCGCGCATGTCGTTGATCAGTACCGCGCCTTGCTGCCAGTATGCAAACGACTCCTTGACCTTGGGGTGATCAGTCAGCGCGTCGTAGAACTCCGGCGAGCACAGGCAGTGGATGCCGGTCATGAACTCGCCCTTGAGGTTGTCCTCCAGGTGGCGCAAAACGTCGGCGCACTTCTTCTTGACGTTCGCGCTGGCATTGGCCAGATCGAAGCTCACCGCAGCCGGGGTGATGTCGAACTCGTCGTAGAGGTCGTAGATCACCGAGCCATCGGCGTCGAGGATCACGCCCTTCAAAGCGCCCATGCGAAGGTGCTCCAGCGTGATGGCGTGCTTGTTGCGCATGGTCTCCAGGTGACGTGCCATGACGCCCGCGACCGACTCCATCTCGGTTTCAGAGCCGAACGACCGAATGCCCTGGACTTCCTCGGGCAACACCACATCGTCATGCGGGATGTGCGGGATCACGAAGGAGCGCACCTTGCGCTTGCCACGGGTGCCGACGGTGCCCGGGGCACCGGGCGGCATCGTGGGCAGCAGATTGAGCACGCCGTTCTGCTCTTCGACGATCACCTGGCGGGTGCGCACCGGTTTGATCGGAAAGAGGTTCAGCGCCTCCATGCGACCGTAGCGATTGGGAATGATGTTGATGGCGGACGTCAGCGCCGCCATCGCGAAGGCCGGGGTGTTGAACGGATTGTTCATGGACAAGTTCCTTTGGTAGATCGATCAGGCGGATTGGCGGATGAGGATGCCGCGCGCTTCGAGTGCTGCAGTGGCAGCAGTCTTCTGCTCGGCGGTGATGCCGGTCGGCCAGACGACGGCATGCCTTGCGACGACGGCGTGACGCGCGAGCAGGACAGCGTCGTCGCGTTCGATCAGCGAGGCATTGCATGCGCCCAGCAAAATGCCTGCGGGGTGCTCGGTGCCATCGGCTGCGGCGGGATCGAAGCGCTTGACCTTGGCGGTCGCCACGACGCGGCCCACCACAGCGCCGAGCTCCAAGTTCTGACCTGATGCCACCGTGACCTGGTCACGCGAGTAGTTGAGGCAATCCTCTTCGTACTTGAGGAGGTCGCCGAGATTGAGGGGTTCGTTCAGAGCAGGCATGGGTCAGTCCTTTCCAGTGAGTTTCTTGACGGCTTTGATGAGGGGGTTCTGATCGGCCGATGCCGCCTTGGCAGCTGCGTCCGGGTGGATCACCGAAGAGATTTCCGGGCTGTCGGCACGGGATGCCAACAGTGACCGACGCACCTGTCCTTCACTGGCGCCTTCGGCGAGGAAGGCCGCTGTGCGCTGCGGCTGGCCCGCCAGTTGGCAAAGCTCGGCGATCGCGACCGCATCAGCGCGGGCCGCCTTGGTTGCCGCGTTCACCGCGTCCTCCAACCCGACGTCGGAGTCCTTTTCAGACTCCGGTGCGGCTGGCGGCGCATCAGGTGCAACCGACGGATTCGGGTTTGCGGGATCGGTGCCGGTGTCAGGGTCTTCTGCGTTCATGTGAACTTCCTTTCTGGGGGGCTTGGGTGGTGAATTTGCGGAAGCGGACAGGCTGTGGGTCGCCGCGTTCCGCACACGACGAGCCGAGAGAAACGTGGTGAAGTCGTTCACGGCAGCATCAAAGCCACCGAGGACATCTGCCAGGCCTGCCGCTACTGCGTCGGGGCCGAAATAGAGGCCGGCCTGGGTCGACCGCACAAAGCGCGGCTCCAGTCCCCGCATCGCGGCGACGTGGTCAATGAAGATCCCGTAGAGACGGTCCACCTCGCTTTGCAGACGCGCGGACGCTTCCTTGTCGAGGGGCTGGTGTGGCGAAAAGTCGTTCTTCTGGTCACCGGCGGTGATCGCCGTGTAGCGGTAGCCCGCCTGAGCATCCCGCGCAGACTGGTCGACGTGCATGGCGATGACACCGATCGAACCGACGCCGCCGGTCTGCGTGACGTAGACGCGAGATGCGGCACACGCGATGGCATAGGCCGCCGAGTACGCGGAGTCGGAGGCGATTGCCCAGACAGGTTTGACGGCATCGGCTGCGCGGACTCGCTGAGCAAGTTCGAACACGCCGCCTGCCTCACCGCCTGGTGAATCGATGTCGAGCAAGATGCCGGACACGGCAGGATCGGCAGCGGCCGCATCAAGCATGGCACCCAGCTCGGAGTACGACGCCAGTCCAGATGCCGCGTCCAGGCCGAGCGAGCGACGTACCAGTGTTCCGTAGACCGGGACCACGGCGATACCGGTGGGCGCGACCGACTGATTGCGGGTGACCGGGGTCGGTAGTGCCGACTGGGGCTCAGGCCAGTGAATGCGCTCGCCCAGCACGGACAGGATGATGTCCAGCTTCGAGCGCGCAACGAGGAGCGGCGTCCCGTACAACCGGGACGCCAAGTGATGTAGCTGCATCTCAATTCCCTTGGGGAGGCGGTTCGGTAGGAACCACCGGAGTCGGCAGTTCATGGCGCGGGTCAGAGTCGAAGACGAGCCCGAGCCCGTCAGCCCTCGCGTTGTCCGCCGCGATTTCCCGGTCGACGTCCTCGGCGTCGTATCCGTTGGCCGAGATCGCCTCTGACCGACTCATCAAACCGGAGCGAATCGCGGCCTTCATCGCATCGGCTTCCTTCAGCGGATCGACCCACTGCCAGCCCTGGGGAATCCACTTGACGGCTTGATAGGCGCGGCGCTTGGCCACCCCACCACGTGCGAAGCCGGGCAATTCCAGCGCGCCTTCGAGAACGGCTTGGGCCATCCACGCTTGCCAGATGGGACGGCACAGTTGGTGGACGATCACGCCATGCTGCAAAGACTCCACTCGACGGCGAAACTCAAGCAGTCCGGCCCGGATCGACGAGTAGTTGACCTGGGTGAGATCCCCTGTCAGTTGCTCGTAGGTCACGCCCATGGCAGCCGCCACGGCGCGGAATTGCATGCGCAGGAACTCGGAGTAGGAACCACCAACGTCAGCGGGCTGAGAGAACTTGATGTCCTCCCCGGGCTCCAGGATCTGCATGGTGCCGGGCTCAAGGCCCGCGAGCGCCACACCGTTGCTGTCGGCAAGGCCTTCACCCAGGAGGCTGTCTTCGGGCGCGAGCCGCGTCACGAAGCCAGCGAACATCGCGGCGGTCTTCTTGCGAACCAGTTCGGCATCGTCGTACTGGTCGAGTTCGTTGAGCTTGACCAGCGCCCGTGCGAGCCACGGCTCGCCCCGGATCTGCCCAGGGCGCATCGGACGAAACAGATGCATCACTTCGGATGCATCCACGCGGACCGTAGTCAGTCCACCATCGCTTGACATCGGCGCCAGCATTCCGTCTTCCGGATGCGAGCGATAGAGGTGGTAGGCCACCCGTCGACCCAAGCGGTCGAACTCGATCCCGGCACGAATGACGTTGCCGTTGTCGGCCGTGGTGTTCAGCGTGACAGGAAGGTGCTCGGCCTCCAGCACCTGAATCTGCAGCGCCACCGGCAAACCGTCTTCAGGTCGGCGGTAGCGCAGCCGCACGATGGCCTCACCTCCTTCGAGCATCGCGCGACAGGCCAGCGCCTGCAGACCGTAGAAGTCCGTCAGCCCGGCCGCGTCGGCCTCAACCGCCCATTCGCGCCACAGGCTTTGGATCGCTTCACGCTGTTCTCCGGTCTGCACCATCGACTGCGGCTTGATACCCGTTCCGATGGCGTTCGCCACATAGGATTCCAGAGCCGCATTGGCCCAGGCATTGCGGCGCACCAGATCACGACTCTTGGTCCGCAGTTCGCTCTGCGTGTGAAGCAGCGCGGCTACAGCGCCGGGGTTTCCCACCATCCAGGCCAGCGATCGTCGGCCACCGCCAACGCCGTCGTAGGTGGGACTTGCGCCGAACAACTTGCGGCGAATGTTTTGGAACAGCCGCATCAGAATCCTTTGCCCGTGGTGACCCGCACCTGCCGTGCGGGCGGCGACACAAGCCCGGTGGCAGCAGCCTGCTCGGCAAGGCCACGCTCGACAGCGCGCATCGCTTCTTTCAGTTCTTGTACCGATCGGTACTCGACCGTCTTGTCGCCGAAGCTCACGCGTTTCTCGCCTTTAGCGAGTGCAGCTTCGAGGGCCGTCAGTTGCTCAATCGTGTAAGCCATGCTCAGGAAACCTTGTGTGCGATGAGGTGGCTACTGGCCTTCACCACCGCATTCGAGGCAGCAACCTCAGAGGCGAAGCGGATCTGCAGACTGCCCGCCGCCGCCGCCGTGACCACCAGCAGGTCGGCGCAGGCCAGGCTGTTGGTGTTGGCGACGTCGATGCCGTTGGTGGCAGCACCGCTGTCCGCCGTGCGTTGGTTAGCTACCGTGTTGGCCGTCAACGATGTCGGCGTGGCCCATTGAGCGACAACAGTGGCGCCGACAGGGACCGTTTGCGTGAACCGGATGCCCGTCCCTGTCGCGGCGCACTGAAACATCACCCTGGCATTGATGGCGTAGGTGGCGTTTGCATCCAGGGCGATCGCCAACCCGGTGGCATTGGCCAAGGTCGTCGTGTTGTTGGTGACGTCAGCGGTCAGGCGTGCCACCGTCAGCCGAGCATCAGCACCAACCAGGAGCGCCAGGTCAACCCAGCCAGTGCCGTCGCACCAATAGGGCTTGTTGTCGGCAGCGAGGCGCACGATGACACCAGCCAGACCACTCGATGGCGCTGGCAAGGCCGATACGACCGGCACGACCCGGTAGGCCAGATCCTTCACCGATTACCCCATCACCACGACGCGATAGGCGTTCGCTGCAGGTGCCGCCGCGAAGTTGAGCCGGGCGCTGTTGGTGCTGGGCAGCGACACGTCGCAGTTGACCTGCTCGTAGTTGCCCGATGCCTGATAGACCTGGACGACGACATCGCGCGTGGCGAAGTTGTGATTGACGTCGAACTGCGTGCTGGTGCCGTCGCCAATGGTTGCTTGCGCGCGGCGGGTCTTGTTCGCCCACGCATTGAGCTTCAGGGGCGTGACAAACCGGGCGTCGTCTGTTCCGGTGTCAGTTTCCGCCTGCGTGGCGATCTCCGCGATGCCGGAGCTGGTCTCCGATGCGGCGCCGACGGACGATCCGAACTGAATCCAGGTGACCGTGCCCGTATCCAGCACGAAGTTGACGACAGACTGCCGCCAGCTCGTTCCGGCAGACGTGCCCTCCTCGACAGTGGTGACGGCCTGTTCCAGCTCTGCCGCAGCATTGGTATCAAGCGAGCGGGTCATGGAGACCGCCGCGCCGTTCCAGATGTAGATGCCGTTCTCCGAGCCGACCGTCTGCGCTTTGACCAGGGCGCGATCGCCCACGGTCATGGTTACGCCGTCGATCGAAGCACCTGGCGATGAAAGGTTGAGGTTGGTCTGGGACGCGACTCGGCAGGAGTCTTTCCATGCCAACCCCTCCACGGCCGAGTTGAGGTCGGCCAGGCGGGCCGGTTCGTCGGCGGTGACCGGCGACGGCAGGTTGCGTATGCGGGCGACGCCGCCAAAGTCGAGGTCGGAGAGTTGCTTGCGGGACATTCAGTGTTCCTTTCAAATCAGTCGTGCCAACCCGGCAATCGGGATGGCGAATCGGATAACGAGCTGGTTCACACTCGTGTGCATCACATCGGCCTCGATCTCGTTGCCGCCGCTGTCGACAATCGACACGGCGGGTCTCAGCCCGAGGTTGTGGTTGATGACCCAGGCGGCAGATGTAGACGTCTGGGTGTGCAGATACGCCACGCCGCTACTGCTACCTGTTGGTTCGCGAGCGGCCAACTCGTTGATGGCCGCTACGAGATCGCCCTTGGCCGAGGTGCTGAGACGATCCATCGGCCCGGTGCGCGCGTCGATCTGCTCGAATAGCTCGGCGACACGCGCCACGAAGCTGTTGATTTGTGATTGCAGGCTCATGGCGCACGGGCTCTAGCCCAACCAGCGACTGCGAATGACACGACGTGTCGGCCGGCTCGGTTTGGGTACTCCAGAAACACCGAGGCCACCTTCATCGGTGGCCTCTTTGGGTTGCTCGGTCGTGGGTGCATCCGGCGGACGCAAGCCCAGCTGACGCTCCAGCTCTCGCCAGTGGCGATCTTCAAATCGCTCCAGGCCTGCAGACGACGCGGCCGCCCGGGCGTACACGTAGCAGTCGAGCGCTTCATTGCGTTCGCGCATCTTTTGCCACTCGCGGATCGGAAATCCGTTGCGGTCGCGGCGGGTGATCAGTTGCTCGGCACAGAGCTGCTGGATGAACTCGGCATCCATCTTGGGCAGGTGCACGAACCCGGGTGGATAGACCGTGGTTACCCCGTCTTCGTTCACGTCCGCACTCTTGCGCAGGTTGTTGTAGAACTCGAGTTTGGCGATGCCCACGGCCACGGTGAAGACCTTGATGCCGCGCCGCAGCTTCCTTCCACCCAGCGTGACGTCCACGGCCGTCGGCGTACCGATGAGAGCCGCGCCGCGCGAGACTCCCTTGACTGGCATGACGCGCGGATCTCGGCATGCGCGCACAAACGCGTAGGCCTCCTGCGTTGCAAAGCCGGTGTCGAGCGCGAAGCGGGCCAGCGGCATTTCGACCCCTGAGGCGTGGGTCCAGGTCTCAGCAATCACTCCCCCGAGTTGCTTCCAGACGGAGTCGCGCACCGTATCGCCCATCAACACGCGGTGCTCCACCAGCCAGGATTCCTTGCCGCGACCGAAGGCCCAAACGGACACCTCGATTCGGTCCTTCTGTACGTCAGCACCACCGACCAGAAGCATGCCGCCATCAGGCACGGTGCCCAATGGGTAGTCCTCACGGCGCTCGATCAACCTCTGCCAATCCGGGGCTTCACCCTCCTCGACCCAGGTTTCACCGAGTTCGGTGTTTTTGAATGTCTTGATGGCAGAGGCTGATCCGGACTCCTTGCTCACGGCTCCTTCCCATGCGGCAGCGACGTCTTGCCAACCCCGCCAGCCCACCGGGCTATACAGCGACGACAGGTGGAATCCAGCCGTCTTTGCGCGGTTTTCGGGCGTCATGGCCCGCCATTCGCCATGCTCCAGCATCCATGTCTTGTGATGCTCCTCGATGGGCGAGTCGCAGGATTCGCAGATGTAGGCAGCCGTCTGTGGCTCGCCTTTCGCCCAGCGCAGTTGCTCAAAGCGCAACCACTGGCGGTGCGAGCAGTGCGGGCACGGAACGAAGTAGCGGCGTTGGTCGCTGGCTTCGTACTCACGCTCAATCGAACTCGCCCCCGAGATCGTTGGTGTCGAGACGATGAAGATCTTGCGACGCGCAAAGGTACGGGTACGTGCTTCGGCCAGCGAGATCGCGTCACCCTCACCCTCGACGTCCAGCGGGTAGCCATCCACCTCGTCGAGGAACAGATACCGCACCGGCATTGACCGCAGACCAACCGCACTGTTGGCTCCGGTCATCACCAGCACACCGCCCCGGAACTCCTTAGCCAGGATGGTGTTGCCCGAGTCACGCGAGCGCGCCGGGGCGATCAGTTCTGCCAGTGCGGCCGACTCCTCGATCAGCGGGTCGATCCGCTGCTTGGAGTTGCGCTTGGCCATTTCCACCGTCGGCCACACGGCCATCATCGGCCCCGGCGCGTGGTGGATCACGTAGCCGATCCAGTTCGAGCCCATTTCGGTGGCGCCGAGTTGCGCCGCCTTCATGAACACCACGCGCTCGATCGGCGAGGTCGGCGACAGGCAGTCCATGATGGCTTTCAGGTACGGCGTGCGGCTGGTGCGCCAGCGCCCCGGCTCGGCCGAGGCCTTGCTGGAAAGCATGCGATGGCGATCCGACCACTCGGACACGGAAAGCAGCGGATCGGGTGTCAGCCCCTCACGCCATGCGCGCTCAATCTCGGCCGCGCCTTCGTAGTCAAGATCCTGCATCAGTCCACCCGGGGGCGCAGTTCGCCCAACTCCTGCAGGTGCTCACGTACCGCTGCCTCAAGGGCGACGTGCATCGTGTGCGCATCGATATTCAGCTTGGCCGCCATCTGTGCTGAGATCCGCGCGGGCCAGTTAAGCCATGCATCACGTTCGGAGCGCGCCAACTTGAAGACGTGGGCGATGGCCTGCGGCCGGTCTACCAACTCGCCCTTCAATCGGGCCAGCCGAACCTTGTTGGTCTGTGCCTTGACGACCTCGTTGACGGTGCGCGCCTGAAGCAAGGACGTACCACCCGATGGCAGCGCGGCCGGCCCATCGCTGGTCGGCGCACTGGCTTCCGGCGTAGCGACCTTGACCGCCTTCGCTCGCGTTCCGGCCTTCGTCGTGTCGGAGTTGCGCGCCCATTCCCGATCGACACGCTCCGGCTCGATCGTGCCGTCGGCCTCTGGGGTGATCCGCCCAGAACGAATCGCCTTGTGCACAGCGGTATCGGTGACCCCACGGTGGCGGGCGTAAGCGCGAATCGAGATGCCCATTTTGTAAGCCGCCAGCCCCATCAATCATTTGTTCGCCATTCCCAAGGATTCAGCTTGGCTTCCATCTGGAACAGCGCGTTCATCCGTTCGTCATCAACCACATCGAAGGACACGGAAATGAACCAGCTCGAAAACCTCCTCACACAAATCGCCCAGCAGCACCTGCGGATCGAGACCCTGGAGACACGCAAGTCGGACGGTCTCGACTTCCACGACGTGGCGGTCTGGTGCCTGCGCGACGCCCTCGAAGCCGCCTTCAACGCGGGCGTCGAACAGGGCAGCAAGGCCACGAAGTCGGACAAGGCCAACAACTGATCAAGAACTTTCGAAGCCAAGCAGATAGCGCTTGGCTTCACTCCCGAACAGCGCGTTCATCACGTCACCCCATCAACCCCTTGCACAAGGAGAAGCAAATGACCACCACCCAACTGACCCCGGCGCAGCACGCGATCCTGGCCTACGCCCTCGAACACACTGGCGGCAAGATCGACTGGTTCCCCGACAACATCAAAGGCGGCGCACGCAAGAAGGTGCTCGACGGCCTGCTCAACCGCGCGCTGATCACCTCCGACGGCACCCGCTGGTTCGTGGCCGCCGAGGGCTACGACGCGATGGGGCGCGCCCGGCCTGCGCCTGCGCCCTTGGAGGCAGACCCCGAAATCGAGGCCACCGTCGCGGCCGCAGAGGCCACGTGGGCCAAGGAGCGCGCAGAGGCCAAGCCCCGCACCCGCGAGAACAGCAAGCAGGCCACCGTGATCCAGATGCTGCAGCGCCCCGAGGGTGCAACCGTGCAGCAGATCTGCCAGACCACCGGCTGGCAGGCGCACACGGTGCGCGGCACCTTTGCCGGAGCCTTCAAGAAGAAGCTCGGCCTGACCATCGTCTCGGACAAGGCCCAGGGCGGCGAGCGGGTCTACCGGATCGCCTGATCAGAAAGATCGAGAAAGAGGCCAAGCAGCGCTTGGCTTTTCAATCGAACAGCGCGTTACTACGGGTGTCGCAACGATCAACCCCAAGGAGCCAGAGATGAACACCAACCAGCAAATGCCCGCCACCCAGAATGAAGCCTGGGGCTTTTGGGGCACGATGAACGAACACGCCAACGCCGCGTGGCCACTGGCGATGACCGCCATCTCGGACGCCACCAACCAGCCCCTCGAATCAGTCCTGGTCTTCCTCGACAGCCGCCACGGACGACACTTCGCCGACGACGTCCTCAACCAACTGCACGCGGGCCGCGATCTGGCAGACGCCATCAACGCCGCCACCCAGCAGTGGATGCGCTGGACGATTGGCCGCCAGACCAGCAAGCAATACGGCATCCCGCGCGGTCTGCCCTACCTGACGGGCTTCGTGATTCACTGCGAGATCACCGACGAGTCGCTGGCCGCCTGATCGAACGTCACGCCATCCGCCTCGCGGGTGGCTTGCTTGCACGCCCAGTCCTGCCAGCGGCGCACGATCACGTCGACGTACTTGGGGTCGAGCTCGATCAGCCGGGCCAGCCGTCCTGACTTTTCAGCGGCGATCAGCGTCGTGCCGGAACCGCCGAACGGGTCAAGCACCAGGTTGCCGGAGCGGCTCGAATTGCGGATCGCGCGCTCGACCAGCTCCACCGGCTTCATCGTCGGGTGCAAGTCGTTCTTGTGCGGCTTCTTGATCTGCCAGACGTCGCTCTGATCACGGTCGCCGCACCAGTGGCGCGTCGCGCCGTCAGGCCACCCGTAGAGGATGGGCTCGTACTGGCGCTGGTAGTCGGAGCGGCCCAGCGTGAACGTGTTCTTGGCCCAGATGACAAAAGTTGACCACTTGCCACCGGCGGCGCGGAACGCAGACTGCAGCACATCCAGTTCGCTGGACGACATCGCCACGTAGATACCGCCCCGGCAGTGCGCGATGGTCGGCGTCAGCGCCGCCAGCAGGAAGGCGTAGAAGCCGTCGCCCAGGTTGTCGTTCAGGATCGCGCGATCCTTGCCGCGCATCTTGTCCTTGGCGCTGTTGGCGTAGTTGACGTTGTAGGGCGGGTCGGTGAAGACCATGTCGACTGTCTCGCCCTTGAGCAACTGCTGGTAACTCTCGGCCACGGTGGAGTCCCCGCACAGCAGGCGGTGACCACCTAGCAGCCAGACATCGCCCGGGCGAGAGATCGGCGTCTCCGACAACTCGGGCACCGCATCGTCATCGGTTTCGCCTTCGCCATCCGGCTCATCGCCCGCCATCAACTCGGCCAGCGCATCGGCATCGAAGCCGGTCAGCGACACGTCGAAGTCGTCGTCCTGCAAGGCTGCGATCTCGATGCGCAGCATCGCGTCGTCCCAGCCCGCGTTCTCGGCGATGCGGTTGTCCGCGATCACCAGGGCCCGGCGCTGTGTCGGGCTCAGATGATCCAGCACGACCACCGGCACCACCTCCAGACCGAGCTTGTGAGCGGCGGCAAGCCGTCCGTGCCCGGCCACGATGACGCCGTCGCTACCGGCGAGGATTGGGTTGGTAAATCCGAACTCGGCAATTGACGCGGCGATCTGAGCCACCTGATCGTCCGAGTGGGTGCGCGCGTTGCGGGCATAGGGCAGCAGCTTGGCGGTCGGCCACTGCTCAATCTTGTCGGCAAACCAAGAGGCGGTCATTGCTTGGCCTCCGTGGTGGCCAGACGTTCATTGACCACCTCGTCGAAGGACTGGCCTGTTGCCAACAGCGTGACGGGCACGCCGGGGTGATTCTGTTGGAAGCGCTTGATGGCGACATCCACGTACTCCGGCGCGATCTCCACGCTGCGGCACACACGACCGGTGCGCTGCGCGGCCAGCATCGTCGTGCCGCTGCCGCCGAAGGGTTCGAACACAAGGTCGCCTGCGTCGGAGTAGGCCTCGATCACGAACTCCGGCAGCGCCACCGGGAACACGGCCGGGTGGTCGATGTCCTGACCGATCTTTCCCTTGTGGCGCATCACCCGGATCACCGAGTCGGGAATCCGGGTGTCCTGCGTCGGCTGGCCCTTGTGCGTCCAGCCGCCGACCTCGCCGTCCTTGCCACGCATGGCCGTGGACGACCCGTCAGCGCGCAGGTGCGACTCCTGGCCCGCGTGCTTGCAGGGCACGATCTTGTTGGGTTTGCGGCTGGCGCGGTTGAAGTGAAAGACGAACTCGAAACTCGGGGCGAAGCGACCGGCCCAGTCCCCGGGCATCCCCGGTCCCTGATCCCAGACGTACCAAGCGAAACGCCGCCAGCCCTGGGAGCGCATCCATCCAAGCCACGCATCCCAGTACGGGATGACTTCGTTGTCGCGGTGGATCAACCCGAGGTTGACCAGCACCTGCCCATCGTCGGCCATTGGCACCTTGGCGAACACGCCGCGCATCAGGCCATCCCAATCCTTGACACCGCCGCTGGTGTAGTCGCGCTGGTTGCCGTAGGGCGGCGAGGTGAAGCACAGCCGGGCTGCGTCGCCTTGCATCAGCTTGGCGATCACGGTCGGGTCGGTGGCGTCGCCACAGATCAGACGGTGGGAGCCGATGCCCCAGACATCGCCGATTCGGGACACCGGCACCACAGGGACATCCGGCACATCGTCAACAGCGTCCGGCTCGTCGGCATCGGGCTCCTGGTCGGCGTCATCGGAGCCCACATCGTCAGCGAGAAAGGCCTCGATCTCAGCATCCTCGAAGCCGGTCAGCGAAAGGTCGTACCCAGCCCCGGACAACTCGGCCATCTCCAACGCCAGCATCTCCTCGTTCCAGCCTGCGTCGAGCGCCAGTCGGTTGTCGGAGATGACGTAGGCCCGCTTCTGGGTAGGCGACAGGTGCGCCAGTTCGATGACCGGCACCTGATCCAGTCCCAGCTTGCGCGCGGCAGCCAGGCGACCGTGGCCCGCGATGACGCCGTTGTCGCCATCCACCAGCACCGGGTTCGTCCAGCCGTACTCGACGATGCTGGCGGCGATCTTGGCCACTTGATCGTCAGTGTGCGTGCGCGGATTGCGGGCGTAGGGAATCAGCGCCGCGACCTTGCGGTACTCGACGTTGAGGTTGTTCAGAATCAGTTCCTCAAAAAGAAGACCCGCCGACGGAAATCCGTGGGCGGGCTCGGGATGTGTGCGGACTGGCGGGCGCGTGCAAACCGCAAACCCTGCAAACCTTGGTTTGCAGTCGGACGCTAGGGCAATGCCGCGCTCGCGCCCCCCGCATTGCTTTTTCGGCAGGAAGGACCCGTCGAATTTCCTCGGAGCGCCGAGCTGGAAACGACGAAGGCCACGAATTTCTCCGTGGCCTTCACACGCGCAGTGCTCGCAAGATTACGGTGAATAGTAGCCAAAACTCTTCGAAATGTTGCAGCCGCCTTCGATGGCAAAAGCAGCATGCGCCCGCTTCTGTTCGCACGACTTGGCAGCGGCCTTCGATTTCACCTGACTCCACTCACGCATTCATGCCGCCACAGGATGGGTCACGCCGTTGAGCTGCGACACCACGATCGTCAATGCGGCCTGCCATCGACGCCACGCCGTCGTTCGATCACAACCAAATCGACAGCAGATCTCCTTCCACCGGTAGCGCTCGGCCCGCATCCAGACGAGGTGGCGCTGCTCGACCTCCAGCCATAGCACCCATTGCATCGTCTCCAGCATGCGATCGATGGCCGCTGGCTCGGGTGGAAAGCGAATGACGGTCGGCTCCGCTCCGAGGTTCTCCCACGGCAGGCGTTGGATGGCTGGCCAGCAGTTGAAGTAGCCCTGGACTCGAACGGGTGGGAGACGATGGGCAGTGCGTGCAGCCTCCCGAAAGCGATCGGCGACGAGATCAATGTTCCACTCAGCCATGGCGATGCTCCTTGACCCCGTACAGACGGTCGCCGATGCGGCGCAGCAGCTCGCGCTCGGTCCAGTTGAGCCGTGCATCCTCGGGGGAGATCACAAGGATGTGCTGGTCAAGCCATCCCTCGCGCTTGATCTCTTCGGGGTCTTGTCGGGGCTCGGGCATGAGCCGTCCCAGGGGGCTGCGGTACTGAGGTGTCGGGATCTTCATGTCACACCTCCTGGCCGTCGTCGTAGTTATGGATGGCCCAGTGCAGGATCGCCAGGGCGTCGGCCTCGTTGTCGTCAGCGGGTGCATGGCCACGAAGTCGGGCAGCAGCGACCATGTCATCCTTGCTCGCGTTGCCCTTCCCGGTGGCGTGCTTCTTGATCGTGCCAACCGGTACGCCCTGGTAGGGGATCTGGTGGTGTTCACACCATGCGGTCAGATGGGCCATGAAGCCGCCGTAGGCGTGAGCAGCATCGACACCGGCGTGCCGACGAACCTCTTCAAAGAACACCGCACTCAATCCATCAGCCGACTGTTTGATCTCCGTGATCCAGCGCTTGAACCGCAGGTAGCGCATGCCACCACCCTCAAAGCGATGTGGCTTGAAGGTCTCAGTGCCGCTGGTGATGTCACCGTCTCGACCGAGCAACGCCCAGCCTGTTTGGGTTCCGAGATCCAGAGCCAGGATCGATGCGCCGCTGACCGGGTGACTGACCCTGTCTCGACCGCCAGACAACCCTCCACGTAGGGCAGAGGGAACCGCTGTTCCCTCTCCTACGTAGTAGGAGGGGGAGTTTTCTCCAACTGGAATCACCCGGAAAAGTGAGCAACCACGCGGGTTTGCGTCAGTTGGCAAGTTGGCAGCCTTGCCGACTGCCAACTGCGCCTGAAACCTGGAAAAGCCTTGTTCTGCAAGGCTTTGCAGTTGGAAGGGGGCTGCCAACTGGCGGCAGTTGGCAGCGAAGTAGGCGCAGTCGGCAACGGCGCTGCCAACTGCGAAACGAGCATTCATCATGGGGCCTCCGGATCGTTCAATTCATCCTGGTACACCCACACTTCCGGGTTCTCGACGGGCATCGCCGCCCCGGAGTGCGGGCACTTGTAGTGGGTGGGGAGTACCGCGTGCTCTTGCATCGGCAACTCGCCCGTAGCAGGGTCTGGATCGCCATTGGGGAGGCGCAGGACCATGCCCTCAACGCAGAGGTAGCCGAACTTGGTGCGGCCGCTGGATGGCAGGCCATAGTCCACCGCGTTGCGGAAATACTTGATGTAGCCCTGGGTGGAAAGCGCGGAGATCCGCTCGCGGATGGTGCGTTCGCCGCCGAGCCCCGCCTTACCTTCAAAGGCCTCGGCCAGCTGATTGGCGGTGTAGCAGTGCCCAGCAGCAGCCTCGTCGAACAGGATCTGCAGGATGGCGTCGCGCTTGCGGCGGCGCTCGGCGTCCAAGCGTTCGCCGTAGTCCTTCATCACGAGACGATCATTGGCGTCGACCTCTCGCCACTCCCCGCTGATCTTGTCGACGTGTTTGAGCGGAATGCCTGCGCCGTTGCGCAGCTCGAAGATGAGCTGGCGCGTCGTGCGGGTCTCGTCGGGCCGGAACAGCAGCATTCCGGTCGAGTAGTAGCCGCGCAGGCTTCCTGCACCTGCCAAGGCCTGGAACGGGTCCTCCTCGAACTGCTTCTTGCCCAGCTTCTTGGTGTGGTGAGCCAGGATCACTCCGGCGTCTGGGTTGACCGCCTGGCGAATCCGGTCAACGCGCTGCGATAAGAAGAACAGCATGGCGCCGTTGTCGTTTTCGCCGCCTGCGTCGCCACCATCGAACACATTGCGGATGGGATCGATGGCGATGATGTCCGGAGGTTCGCCACCAAACGCATTCGCAATGGCTGGAATCACCTGCGCCACGCCAGCGTCGTCCAGCACGAGGCGCAATTGCGGTGTGGCTACGAAGTTCGAGCGGGCATCCAGGAGCCGACTGGCCGGAATGCGCACCTCTTTGACCCGCTCACGGAGGTAGTGGTACTGCACCTCAGCCTGCAGGTAGAACACACGCAGGGGTCGCGGCGGATGCATGCCGAGGAAGGCAGCGCCAGCCGCCATGTGGGTCAGCCACGCCAGCAGAAAGTCACTCTTGCCGACCTTCGGCGCGCCGCCGAAGACCAGCATCCCTGCTGGTGTGAGCACGCGCGGCGAGATGAGATCGGGCGGTAACGGCGAATCGTCATCCAGCATCTCGCCCAACGTGAAGGTCGGCAGCATCGGCAGTGCCGCCTTGACCACCCGGCGCTCGCCCTGCGCGACGAACTCGCCACAATCGAATCCCTCAGCGACGGCATCAGCGGCATCCCACTTGTCGGGCTTGCCTGAGGGCGGCACCAGAATCGCCACCGAAGCACTGCCTGCGGCGACACAGGCGCGTGCGGCGTTTTCCGCGTAGTCCCAGCCTGGCGCGTCACGGTCGGGCCAGATCAGCACAGAGCGCCGTGCCAGTGGCCGCCAGTCGGTCTTGTCGATCGGCGCCTTCGCGCCGTTCATCGCGGTGGTCGCCGGGATGCCGCAAGCGATCAAGGCGTCGGCACACTTCTCGCCCTCGACCAGGACAACATGGGCCGACTTGGTGATGGCAGGCAGGTTGTAGAGCGGTCGGGGATCTGGAGCCCGCCACATCCGAGCGCGCACGTCCCACGGGCGGTACTCCTTGCCGGAGGGTGGGTCGTAGCGATACACGCAGGCGATCAGCTCGCCCTCAGGCGTGAGGTAGTCCCACTTCGCTGTGTACGGGCCAAGTTCATCGACAGCAACCGTGCGGACGGCGTGACGAGGCATGGGATGCGCCGGTGGCGCGACACCCAGCCACTGGCGAAGCTCCGTGGCCAGCCTCGGGAAATCATGCCGCGCGGACAGGCCCTGGGAGCGTGCCCACAGATCGATGACATCACCGCCCTCGTCGGTGGCGAAGTCCTTCCACAGACCGCGACGGGGTCCTTCCAGCTCGACGACCAAGCTCTTGCCGGGCGAGCCGTCGGTGTCGCCAACATAGAACTTGCCGCCGCGAATTCGGCCCTGCGGAAACAAGTAGTGCAAGACCGCTTCCAGACGATCCAGCAAGCCAGCGCGCAGCGCCTCTGTGTCACTGACGAGGTCCTCACGCGGCTCAGCGGCATCGTTGAAGTCCAGCCACACGATGTTGTTGGTCATCATGTTGCCCTCCAGCAGCGGTCTTGCCAGGAGCAGAACTTGCACTCGACGTGGGTCGGCGTGGTCGCGTGGCGCGGCAGCAGCTCACCAGACTCGGATGCAGAGATCACCCGGACGGCACGATCTGACATGCGCTGCGCCAGTCCACCGTCAAACGGCACCAGCTCGAACCAGATCTCCTGGGAATCCTTGTTGATGGCGGTGAACAGCGCGGGGTTGCGCGAGATGCCAGGAACCGTGGCCTCCATGTAGGCCTGGTAGATCGCCATCTGCGCGGCGTAGACGGGCTTTGACCGAGCGACGCCGTGCTTGACCGTGTCGCGCCAGGACTTGTCGTTCATGGTCTTGCATTCCCACAACGACGGGCACTTGAGTCCGAGATCGCTGGGGGCGGCGTTGATCACGCCATCGACATGCCCCTGGATTCGGCCGCCCGCCACCGAGAAGCCAAACTGGCCCCCGCTGGCTTTGCGCGTGTACAGATCGAACCCAGCCAAGCGCAACCAGCGAATGGCCACGTCTTCAAGGGCATGCCCCACTTCGAAGACACGCAGGATGCGGCCAGGAATCTCACGGCCAGGATCAACTGGAGCTCTCAGGTACTCGTACTGGAGCGCCCGTTCACAGGCGACACCCAGTCTCGATGCGCCGAGGTAGGTGCGTGGCGGTTGACCGTCGCGATCGCTGGCCAGAGCTGCATCGATGAGATCGCTGATCTGTTCGTGGACCTTGGGACGGTGATTGAAATCCAGCATCAGAACGGCACCCCCTTCGGAGATGTCTGGCCCCGACGTGCCAGACGTTCCTCCAGGAAGGCACGGTCCTTTGCGGCCATGCGCTCGTGCTCCTCGATCATCTGGTCCTGGTATGCCGTGACCACGACATCGATCAGGGTCAGCACCTCGTCGCGGGTGTAGTCCGCCAGCGGGCGCTGCATGCCGATCGATCCCACGTACTCACCCAGCGGCGACAAGCACGAGCGCATCGCGACCAGCTCCATGTCACTTGGATCGATCATGCGAGCCTCCGTCTTGGTCATCAGCAGGCAGAACGCATCCTGACAACGGCGCGAACAGAACACCCAGTCGTCCGAGTAGCGCTTCGGGTCGCTCGGCTTGAGCCGAGGGTTGAACCAGCCATACCCCTTGGCCTTGCGGTAGCAGATCGCGCATTTCAAGCAGCCTCCCGATGGCTGTCGTTGGCCGCGACAACGAGCCGCTGAATCGACGACTTGTTGAACTGGAAGGCCAACAGGGCCGATGCCTGGTAGCGGGTCATGCCAAAGTCCGCCCGCATCTGCTCGGGGATGTAGCGCAGCTGTTTGTCCGTGGGCGGCTCGTTGAGCCAGCGCCGGGTCTTGTAGGCGGAGTCGGCGGACTCGTGGTCGTTGAGCCAGTCGTCAGCCTTGGCCATGCAGACCGTGCGCTCGCCAACGGCCAGCAGGTGCGGCCGCAGATCTTTCCCGCCACCGACGGCGTGCCAGCGGCCATTGAGAAAGAAGATGCCGCCCCAAGCACTGAAGCCGGTCGCCATCAGCGCGTCGTCATGCCCGAACAGGTCGCACCAGCGGAAGTTGGAGCGCTTGAGCAGATCGATCTCGCTCATGACGAAGTCCGCCAGCACGCCCAGTTCCTGCGGCTCCCGCTCCCACACATGCCCACACAGCGGGCACTCCATGCAGGCCAGCGGAACGATGGCGCCGCAGTCTGGGCAGTCCTTGGTTGGCGCCTCACCTTCGCCCAGATGTCCGTCGAGGTTGATTTCCTGCTCGATCGACCCATGCATCAAGCTGGCTGTGCCGAAGTCCAGCACGATGCACTCGGTCTTGATCAGGCCAGGAAACTCCTCAGGGTCGACAGTCCGCAAGCCACGACCGACCATCTGGATGAAGGTGGACTTGTAGGAGCTGGGCCGCAGCAGAACGACGCAGCTGGTGGGCGTGTAGTCGTAGCCTTCGGTGAGCACCGCCACGTTGACCACAACCTGGGCACGCCCGGTCTCGTAGTCCGCCAGCCGCGCTTTGCGATCCGCATCGGACAGCGCGCCGTGGATGAGCACGGCGTACACGCCGGAGTCGACAAATGCGTCGCAGACGTTTTGCGCATGGGCGACCGTCGAGCAGAAGACGATGGTCTTGCGCGACGACGCGTTCGCCTTCCAGTGCTTGATCACCGCCTCCGTGATCAGCCGCTTGTCGAGAATGGACGCGACCTCGTCCATGTCGAAGTCCATCGCGGTTCGACGGACGTGGCGAAGTGCGTCCTGCACGCCGACGTCGATCACGAAGGTTCGCGGCGGAACAAGGTGCCCGGCCGCGATCATCTCGCCCAGCGTGATCTGGTCAGCGACGTTGGAAAAGACCTCGCGCAGGCCCTTGCCGTCACCGCGATTCGGCGTAGCGGTCAGACCGCAGATGCCAGCACGAGGATTGCGGGCCAGCACCGTGTCAATGACTGCCCGGTAGGTCGGCGACGACGCATGGTGTGCCTCGTCGATCACGAGCAGATCCAAGGTGGGCATCTGGTCGAGATGAGCCTGGCGTGACAGGGTCTGCACCATCGCAAACGTCGCCTGACCGCGCCAGGACTTCTCGTTGGCATCGAACACGGACGTGCTCATGCCAGGATTCACCCGGGCAAACTTGTCCCGGTTCTGGTCAGTCAGTTCAGTGCGGTGCGCAAGGATGCAGGCTTTCGCATCGGGCTCGACCAACACCCTGCCGGTGATAGCCGACAGCATGATGGTCTTGCCCGATCCTGTCGGCGCAACAGCCAGTGTGTTCCCATGCTCGTCGAGAGCCGCAAGGGTGCGCTCGACAAGGAGGGATTGACGGGGACGGAGCATCATGACTGTGGCCCTCCGTCACTGCGCCCAGCTGGGACGGCCCGGAGTGGGTGCCCGGCCGGTTGCCTGCGCATAGGCGTTGGGTGTGCTGGGCGCACTGGCAGCGGGTGCCGGCTGACGCGTGCCGCCCATCAACGCGGCGTAGTCCTTGTTGTCCGGCGTGATGGCCGCCTTGATGACGCTCTTGTCCTGGCCGTTCTGATCCTTTTCCCAATCGACCTTGCCCAGGAACTCGATGCCATCGAGATCAGCGAATCCGCTGATGCGGCGCGCGTTCTGCGCGGCAGGACTGTTGTCGCCGGGATGAACCCCACGCGCGGAGTTGAGGATCGCCTTGACGAAGGTACGACCCATGTTGGCCCACTCGGGACCCTTGGGGCTGTGCAGACCAATCAGCGACCACATCTTGCGGCGGGCGAACTCACCGTCCATCACGACAAACTCGCAGTTCAGGTAGACCGAACCTGTGTTGTCGTTGCGGGTGGCGTAACCGCCAGTCCATCCTTGGGAGGCGTCATCGAAGCCACCCGGGCGGATGGTCATGCGAACGCGAACCAAGGTGCCCTTGGGGATCAGGTCGAAGGACGTCTGTTCGGAAGCGGAATTGAAATCGAAGTAGGTCATGATCAGGACTCCTGAGTCGAAGTGGATTCGGGGGCGGAAACGGGGTTGGGGCGAGCGAAGTCAAGTCGCTCAATGGCGGGCTTGGCCGGGCCGGCGATCTTTTCCATGAGGCGGCCGAGGTGCGGCTCCTCGATGGCATCAAGGCGACCGGAACGGTCCTTGGCCGGGAAGTTCCATTGGTTCAGCGTGTGGCAGACGAACGCCCGATAGCCGCTGCCGTCGTCGGCCTTGAGTTCAGCAAGGGTCACGACCTCGTCGACGATCCCGGGCAGTTCGAGCCCGGTCTTGGAGCCGTCGATCTGCAGCGAGAAGACCCGTCGATTGAAATCGTCGAGGGCCTCATTCAGGATGCCGACGAACCACACGTTCTTGCGACGCGTGTGCTGCAAGTGCGTAAGCCAGCCGATCATTTCCTGGCCCATCAGACCGTAGGCGCCACGGCTGTCGGGCTTGCCGGTTTTCTCGGAGTAGGCCTGCGGCTGTCCCTTGCTCCACTGCAGGCACAGACGTCCGGCCACGGTGATCGAGTCGACGAAGACGGTCTCGTACTTGTCGAGGACCGACGGATCACCGAAGCGCGCGCAAACGGCATCGAAGTGAGCCTGGCTGTAGGGCTGGTCTTCGCGCAGTGCCGGGTTCGGGCCGCCGATGAAGACGGCGAAGTCGCGGCACTCCTGCCATGTACGAGGGCGGATCGTGTCGCCCGCCCAACCCTCGACGGCGAGGTCGCCGGCCTCAAGGTCGAAGAACAATGTCGCGGTCGGCTTCAGCGTCCAGAGCTGAGAGGTCTTGCCGATACCGCTCTTGCCGATGAGCACGCCCTTGACGCCACGGCGTTCAGCGAGGCGCTGGTCGGCTGTGATGATGGGCAGGCTCATTTCCGACCCCCTTCACCGCCCAGATCGGCGAACGCAGCAGCCACCGTGGTGACGCCCAGAGCGCCGCGCTTGCGGGCCAACTCGTAGAGATCGCGGAGACCCTGCAATCGACGGATGTGGACGCGGGCTGCGGCCTCCATGCCCTGAATCGCGAAGGCCAGGTCGTCGATGGTTGCGTCCTCCAGTGGGCGCACCACTTCATCGGAACGATTGCCATCGAGGGCCGGGATGCGGATCGTCTCCGGCAGGTCCCGCAGGTACATCTCGGACTGCTTGAGCAGCAGATCGATCAACGTGGATTTGGTTTTCATGGGGGTCACTCCTGAATCAGGGCAAGGCGGAACCCGGGCTTGCCGGTCTTGAGCGTTCGCGCCGGGGCAAACGCGCTCTTCAGCGTCTCGGGCCAAGCGTTGAACTTGGTCTCGGAGATGCGGTAGCTGATCTCGACGTACTCGGCGGGGTCTTCGCCGTTGGCGGCGATGCGGCGGGTGATGTCGTTCAGCTTGGCTTGGTCCCACTCGACCTTCTTGGGCAGGTCGGCGGTGATGCGCACGTGGCCATCATCGAAATGCACGACACCGGTGTCCTTGCCGGCCGCCAGGCGCAGTTGGTGGGCACGCTGGGCGTACCGCAGATCCAGAGCGCGATCGACGTGTTCGACGATGGCCTTGGCGGCAGCCAGCAGATCGGCCGCATCGTTCTTCAGTTGGAACAGCGAATCGCTGGACCGCTCGGCGAGCTCGCCGGCTGGCGTGGCCAGCACTTGATCGGGGGTGAGGTGGCTCATGCCGCACCTCCCGCATCGGCGCGCTCGGACGTGCTCTTGCGCAGGCTGTCGGACTCGAAGGCCTCGACGTCCTCAAGGCGATAGAGAACTCGCCCCTGCAGTTTCAAAAAGACCGGACCGATTCCTTCGGACCGCCAGCGTTCCAGTGTGGCTTCGCTGACGTCCCAACGATCAGCCAGTTGGCGTTGGTTGAGATGTTTGACACTCACGTTTTTCTCCTTTCGGGTAGTTGCGAAAACGTGAGGTCATCTTCAAATTCGGCATGTACGGGCGTCTGCCACCGCCATGTACGGGCTGATGTGCGGGCTCAGCCACAGCGCGAAAGAACGGGCCACAAGAAGCAAAAAACCGCCCGAAGGCGGCTGTGCGTGGTGAGTCCGGCCGGTGCTGGTCAGTCCAGATTGAATCCGTAGTGACCGCTGCCATCGCCAGCGATGTAGTCCTCCCAGATCAAGTTGCCGCTGAAGATGTTCTGGATGCGCTGGCTGCGGCCAGACTTCTTTTGGGCGTACACAGCGTCCAGGATTTCATGTGCGGGAACCCAGCGGCGCCCGTTTTCGAATTGCTCGAACAGATGGCTGACCACGGCAATCTGCCTCGCGCCCTTGATCGCCCAGGGCTTGTCGGACTTGGTGGCGATGACCAGCGTGTTGGAGTACCTGTCGAAGCGAACCGGCAGAGACTTCTCCACCTTGCTGCCCGATGGGGCCAGCAGCAGCCGGTGGATCATGTCGATGTCGACGTGCGGCTTGATGGCGTAGTCGACCAGGGCAGTCACGATCGGAACGATGCAGTAGGAACGCGGCGGCACAACGATGTCGGGCAACGACTGGCCGGTGGTGAAGATAAGTCCCTGGTCGGGTAGCGACGCGGCACGGAAATGCTCGAACACCTGATCGGTAGATGACGAGAGCCCCCGGACCACCCATGCATCGACCGGCGTGTCGGCAATGCGCATCTTGCCGAGTCGCCACAGTACGCCGTCAATGGCGGGCGCCGTGATGCCGCTTCGTTGCGCCTGGGGAATGCCGAGCAGGTCCGCCAAATAGTTCAACAGCTTCGCGTCGTTGACGGCATGAACGCCGACCAGCTCTGCCGAGACGTACTTGGTACGGAAGGTCTCGGGACAGCGGTAGCGATACCGACCCGGGTCATCGTCTTCCTCGAGGTCGACCGGAACGCGCTCATCGCCGCAGGCTGCCAGATAACTGCCTGCAAAGCCGATACGTTCGGTCCAAGCCGCGAGATCACGGTCGGACAGAGCCACCCGGCGCGACAGATCCCAACCGGGCACGCCGCGCATGCGCTGACCGTTACCATCAGCAACGGCGTGCATCGATCGATCGAAGAGATCGATCAGTTCAAGCAGCGAGCGCGTCGACAGGCTCTTCTGCGACATCGCTGATCTCCTTCACCAACTGCCACTTGGCCAGCAAGCGGTCGCACAGCGCACGGTCCTTTTCGCGCTTGGTTTTGATGTTGCACTTGTTGTCGTCGCGCAGGATCACGACGATCGTGCGAGCACGTTCCTTGCCGACCTTCTTCGTGCGGATGGACAGCTTCGCGTAGCTGATGTGGTGGTGGCGGAAGTCGAACGACAGGGAGATCAGGGAACGTGCGGCGGTGTAGATATCGTCGACGTCCTTGGCCCAGATCTTCACCAGCAAGGACCGGTGGTTGGCAGTGGTGTAGCCGAGTTCGATCACCTTGACCCAGGCCACATCCTCGCCCGTCAGATCGAAGCTGCGGGGTGCGGCCAGACTCTGGTAGTCGTACTGCTTCAGCGGGATCTTGTCGCCGGTGATAGGCGACTGCAGCAGCGAGTCCGCCACGATGCGTGCCAGTGCCTCGCGGCCGTCGGTGTCTTTCGACAAAACCTCCAGGTGGCCATTGGCGGGCTCGTAGGTGATGTGCGAGGACACAGCCCGGATCACCTCCTGCGGCACCAGTTCGCTGGCCTGTACCCGATCGATGATCTCGGGCGGGCGGTTGTGATGGACGCTGACCTGGTACAGGTCGACGTCTTCGCCGGTGAGGGTGTCAGGACGCAATCGCTTGAAAACCTGAACGGCAACCGTATCAGCTGCACAGCCAAGCTGCTGAGCGACGGCCTGGTGGAAGGCCTGCCGAGCTACCGCGTCATCCAGGACCGTCAGATCCTTGGGCGCGACATAGCCCGAATAGCAAGACGCGCTCTGACGGAAGACATCCGCCTGGCGGGCGTTCAACGCCTCCTCGAACAGTGCGGGCGCATTGAGATACAGCCACAGCGCACGTTCGTACTGGTTCGGGATGACTGCAAACGCGGCCTTGGCATCGTCGCCGACGATGTCCTGACTGATGCCATCGATGACGTCCTGCCCGGCGCCATCCGAGAGCAGCACGATTCGCTCAGACACTTCCTCGATCTTCCGCCGCGCGCCCACCTCCAGTGCCGACAGGATTGCCTCCATGACAGCTCGCTGTTCCTGCTTGCCCTGCTTCTTGTCCAGATCCGGCATTGCCAGAGCGAACTCCCCCACCATGAATTCTCGGAAGACCGCCGGCGGCAGGTGGCCGAGCAGCTTGGACAGGTTTTCAGCATCGTTCATTGACATTCCCCCTTTGCAAGGTGTTGATCGGGTTGGCACCAGCCCGAGCCGCCCCATCTTGTTCTTGGGGGTTGCAGACCGTTTTTGTTCGGTGTACCGAACGCTTGGGATTATTTCCGGTCGGATAGGGGTTTGTCAAGCAGGTACGTTTTCGTTCGGTCTGGTGGTATTATTTTCGGCTTGGAGCAGACCAATTAGGAGCAATCGGTGCCATCACCCCTGGGCGACAAGATCCGCGCACTGCGGAAGCAGAAGAAGCTCAGCCTTGAACAACTGGCAGAGCTGACCGAATCCAGCAAGAGCTACATCTGGGAGCTGGAGAACAAGGATGACCCGAAGCCGTCGGCGGACAAGATCGGCAAGATCGCCTCGGTGCTCGAGGTCACGACCGAGTTCCTGCTCACCGAGTCGACAGCATCCCCTGGTGAAGAAGTCATCGACGAGGCCTTCTTCCGCAAGTACAAGGGCATGCCGGACGACACCAAGAAGCGGCTGCGCAAGATCCTCGACGCATGGGATGACGACGAGTGACCGAACGCAAGCAGCCGATGGCCGAGGCCAACCGCATCTCGTCCATGCTCAACATGGTGCTGGGAGCGAACCGCTTTCCGGTCAAGGTCGATGAGGTCGCACTGGAGTACTCCCGGCAGTGCTTTGCCGACTCGCCCGTGGACAAGGTCCAGGGCGAGGATCTGGATGGCTTGGAGGGCATGCTCGCTGCCAACAAGGCACGGTCGAAGTGGTTGATCGTCTACAACAGCGCCGTCCGGTCCGAGGGTCGCAAGCGTTTCACGATTGCGCACGAGTTCGGTCACTACATCCTGCACCGCCACGACCAGGATCGGTTCGAGTGCGGTGACGACGACATCGAGACGGGTGACGGCAACGAGCGGGACATCGAAACCGAGGCTGACAAGTTCGCGTCGACCTTGCTCATGCCGCTGGACGATTTCAGGAAGCAAGTCGATGGCCAACCCGTCAGTTTTGACCTGCTGGGTCACTGCGCGGAACGGTATGGCGTGTCGCTAACTGCCGCCGCGCTGCGCTGGACGGAGATCGCCGAGAAGCGCGCGGTCCTCCTGGCAAGCCGTGACGACCACCTCCTGTGGTCAAAGTCGAACCAGGCCGCCTTCAAGTCCGGCGCCTACTTTGCGACGCGCAAGAACACCATCGAACTGCCGCAGGACGCTCTGGCGCACAGCAACAACCTCTTGGATGTTGGTGCCCAGATGCAATCCACACGGGCGCAGACCTGGTTTCCACGCGAGCCAGCGTCCATGCAGTTGAACGAAATGACCCGGGTCGCGGGCCAATACGACTACTCGCTGACCCTGCTGGTGATGCCCGACGCCGAGTGGCAGCGGCCACAGCATGACGATGGCGAACCCGAGGAGGACACCTTCGATCGGTTCATCCGCAACGGCCAGTACCCCGTGCGGTAGTTCAAAGCCTATCGACCATGACAGCGCACAAGTGGCAGTTCACCTCCCGATTCCGCCGTCACGCCTTCGGCTGGCGATCCGACACGCCGATCCAGCGGATCAAAGAAGCGCTCGCTGAAATCAAGGCGGTCGCACGCAAGGAGCCGGTGCTCGCCGCCGACGGCGCCGTGACTCTGCTGGAGAAGTTGTCGCCAGCGCTGGAGCAGGTCGACAGCTCTTCCGGAGCCCTCGGCACCGCAGTGAACCGGGCCATCGACACCTTGGTGCCCATCATTGCCAAGGCTGATGTCGATCCGCGCGTTCGACAGCGTTGGCTGGAACGCCTGTGGCAGGCCTTGCAAGACGACGACATCGCCTACATCGAATCCCTCGGAGAGCATTGGGGCGAGCTGTGCGTCACGTCGGAACTGGCGATGGTGTGGGTCGATGAATTCCTGCCTCTTGTGGAACACGTCTGGAGCTCCCGATCCACCGGACACGGGTTCTTCAAGGGGACCAGCGCATGCCTTGCGTCGCTGTATGCCGCTGGCCGCCACGATCAACTTCTCACGCTACTGGAGCGGGCGCCATTCAAGTGGTGGCACGACCGCCAGTGGGGCGTCAAAGCACTTGCGGCGATGGGCAAGAAGGCTGAGGCAGTGCGTTATGCCGAGCAATCGCGCGGTCTGAATGACCCCGGCTGGATGATCGCTGAGGCCTGCGAGGCGATCCTGCTGTCGTCGGGCTTGGCCGAAGATGCTTACCGCCGCTACGCGATCGAAGCCAACCAGGGCACGACCAACCTGGCGACGTTCCGAGCCATTGCCAAGAAGTACCCGAACGTGCCGCCAGAGCAGATCCTGCGTGACCTGGTTGCCAGCACGCCCGGCACTGAGGGCAAGTGGTTTGCGGCCGCAAAGGATGCGGGCCTGTTCAACGTCGCCATCGACCTGGCGACCACCAGCCCAACCGATCCACGCACGCTGGCCCGCGCGGCCAGAGACTTTGCGGAGAGCCAGCCTGAGTTCGCGGTCGCTGCTGGGCTCGCTTCACTGCGTTGGATCTCACTCGGCCACGGCTACGACATCACCGGCGCCGATGTGATTGACGCCTATTCGGCGGTGATGCAAGCGGCATCAAAGGCGGGCGTGGACGCCCACCAGATCAAGACTCGAATCAGGGATCTGCTGGCCTCAACGCCCACCGGCAACCAGCTCATGAAGGCCGTCCTGGCCCATCACCTGACGACCTGACTGGGTCGCTGTTTCGCAGGAGCCAGCGCCAGCACGCAGGCGCTCGAAACTCCCTCATGGTGTCGGTGAGGGTTCATCCGGAGAATTTCGCTATTCAAGCGAGTTTGATGGACAGGACCGATACCGATGCATGAAATCAACCAAGTATCCCCCGACCGGATGACCCCCGAGCAGCGTCGGCGCGAGATCGCGTCGTTGCTCGCAAATGGGCTCGTCCGCCTTCGCAGCGCCGACTTTCGCCCGTCCGCAAGGCGGACTTCGGAGAGTGAGTTTGAGCTTGGCTTTTCCGGCCACCAGCGCGTTCATTCAGACCCCGCCAACAACACAGAAACGGAGTCCTGATGAGCACGCCCGCCAAGGCCAACACCGACAAGTTCACCGCGCCACCATCGGTGGCCTCACAGATCGCGCGATTGCCCGAGCTGCCCATGCTGGAAATCAAAGCGCTCTGGCAGAGGCTCTTCGGTGACGACACGCCCACCCACAACCGCCAGTTCCTTGAGCGGCGCATTGCCTATCGCCTGCAGGAGGTGGAGTTCCGCAAGGTCGACGCCAACCTGCTGGACCGCAACAAGCGCCGCATCGCGTCTTTGGTCGAGACCGGCAAGGTGAAGAAGCGCGACCGTGACTACCGGCCAGCAGCGGGCACAGTGCTCACCCGCGAGTACCAGGGTATCGAGCACCGCGTCATCGTGACCCAGGATGGCCAGTACGACTACCAGGGCCGGATGTACCCGAGCCTGTCGATGATCGCCCGCGAGATCACCGGCACGCGGTGGTCAGGGCCACTGTTCTTCGGGCTCAAAACGCCAGCCACTCCCAAGACAGCGGCGAAGAAGGGAGCCCGGCAATGAGCGAAGTTCTGAAGCGCCGCATGCGCTGCGCGGTCTACACGCGCAAGTCCACCGACGAGGGGCTGGACCAGGAATACAACTCGATCGACGCCCAGCGCGATGCGGGGCATGCCTACATCGCCAGCCAGCGCGCCGAGGGTTGGATTCCGGTCGCAGACGACTACGACGACCCGGCCTTCTCGGGCGGCAACATGGAACGCCCAGCGCTGCGACGATTAATGGCCGACATCGAGGCCGGCAAGATCGATGTGGTCGTCATCTACAAGATCGACCGCCTGACGCGCAGCCTCGCGGACTTCTCCAAGATGGTCGAGGTGTTCGAGCGCTACGGCGTGTCGTTCGTGTCGGTCACCCAGCAATTCAACACCACCACGTCGATGGGGCGGCTGATGTTGAACATCCTGCTGTCCTTCGCACAGTTCGAGCGCGAGGTCACCGGCGAGCGCATCCGCGACAAGATCGCCGCCAGCAAGCGCAAGGGCATGTGGATGGGCGGCGTGCCTCCCCTCGGGTACGACGTCGAGAACCGCCGACTGGTACCCAACGAACGCGAGGCCAAACTCATCCGGCACATCTTTCAGCGCTTCGTTGAACTGGGCTCGGGCACGATGTTGTTCAAGGAGCTGAAGCTCGACGGCGTGACGTCCAAGGCGTGGACCACGCAGGACGGCAAAACACGCGACGGCAAGCCGATCGACAAGGGGCTGATCTACAAGCTGATCAACAACCGGACCTACCTCGGCGAACTGCGCCACAAGGAGCAGTGGTACCCGGCCCAGCACCCGCCGATCATCGACCACGAGCTGTGGGACAAGGTGCACGCCATCCTGGCCACCAACGGTCGGGTTCGCGGCAACGCCACGAGGGCGACCGTGCCGTACCTGCTCAAGGGCATCGTCTTCGGCAACGACGGCCGTGCCTTGTCGCCGTTTCACACCACCAAGAAGAACGGTCGCCGCTACCGCTACTACGTGCCGCAGCGCGAGAACAAGGAACACGCGGGCGCGTCTGGGCTGCCACGGCTGCCGGCTGCTGAGCTTGAATCCGCAGTGCTGGATCAACTGCGCGCGGTCCTGCGATCGCCGGATCTCTTGGGGGACGTCCTGCCTCGCGCGATCAAACTCGACCCCAGCCTCGACGAAGCCAAGGTCACCGTCGCCATGACGCGGCTCGACACCATATGGGACCAGCTCTTCCCAGCCGAGCAGACGCGCATCGTCAAACTGCTGGTCGAGAAGGTGATCGTGTCGCCCAACGACCTGGAGGTGCGACTGCGCGCCAACGGCATCGAGCGCCTGGTGCTGGAACTTCAGCCAGCGGGCGCGGCCCAGCCCGAGGAGGCATTGGCATGAGCGAAATCCGCATCCAGAAGACGGGCGAGCCCGACGTCGTCGCTGCCAGCGATGGGCGGCTGACCTTGTCGATACCAATCCAGATCAAGCGGCGCAGCGGGCGCAAGCTGGTCACGCTGCCGATCGACCCGGTGACCGGCGAACCCGCCAAGGCCAGACCCTGGGACACCGCCACCACGCCGTTGCAACTGGCGCTGGCCAGAGGGCACCGCTGGCTGGCCATGCTGGAGTCGGGCGAGGCCAAGTCCCTCAAGGAGATCGCCGCCCGGGAAGGGATCGACAACAGCTACGTCAGCCGGATGGTCAACCTGACGACGTTGGCGCCGGACATCGTGGCTGCCATCCTCGACGACGCCATGCCCAACCACGTCACGCTCTTTGACCTGGCGGTTGATCCGCCGGCGCTGTGGGATGACCAGCGCGCGCGGCTCAAGTAACGCCAGCTTTCCACCCGCTGCAGTCGGTCGCATATCGTCCAAGCAGACGAACGCAAGTCGTTAGCTCGCGAATCGCATGTACCTGACGATTGACCGTGGCGGAGTCACTCAAGCTGGGGTCGGCCGCGCGCAGACCGGCAAAGAAGCTGCACGCTGCGGCATCGAACTGTTCATCAGCGCGGCTGGAACATGATGATGCCCATACCAGTCAGCGCGACGGCGACGCCCGCCACGTCCCATGCCGTCGGCCTGATGCCGTCCACGATCCACAGCCACAGCAGCGCGACGCCGATGTAGACCCCGCCGTACGCCGCATACACACGCCCCGCCGCAGTCTCGTGCAATGTGAGCAGCCAGGCGAAGAGGGCCAGGCTCGCCGTCGCTGGAACGAGCAACCATGCGGACCTGCCCTGCTTCAGCCACAGATAGGGCAGATAGCAGCCAACGATCTCGGCCAGGGCCGTGGCGATGAACAGGGCAAATGTCCTCATGCGGTTAGCGTACCGCCAAGTCGGCAATGAGCCTGGCCTTCAGTGCTCGCTCGCGGATTGCGTCCTCTGACTCGGTCGCCCAGGTGAACGTGCTCTTCCAGGACCAGACCATGCCGTCGAGCCGGACGAAACGCACTTCGCCTGCCTTACCCGCGACCGTCGTCGCTGGACGCTGCCCCTCGAAATCGAAGGCGATCGTGTGTGAACCCGGCTTCAGCCGATAGCGCACCATCGTGTTCGGCAGGGTCTGGACGGTGGCTCCGTCATCTGCCTGGACCTTCACGAAGTTGCGGCCGTCGCCCCAGTTGCGCCGAACGACGTACACGGTGAGCGCGTTCGGGTCAGGCGCGAACTGCTTGGCCTGCGCATCGGCGTTCAGACTCGGCACCGGGGCCGCGGTGCAGGTGATCACGCGGCCCTTGTTGGTCTTGTGGCAGTACGGGATCTCGGCGGTGGGATCGGGTGCGGGCGACGTGGCGCAGCCCGCCAGAACCGCAGCCACCAAGACCATTGAGGCACAGGTCAATCGGTTGGCAGTCATGGCGGTCACTTCACGGTAAAGCGTGCGGTGGCGGGCTTGCCGCCGACGGTCACGACAGCGACGGCCTTGGTGCCGGGGCCGACCTTGAAGCTGCCGGTGGCTTCGAGCTTGTCGCCCGCGGGCTTCAGCTCGACCTCCTGCTTCTCGGTGCCGGTCAACAGCGTCACTTTCGCGCTGGCCTTGGACACGTCGGCCTTCTTGCCGTGGTCGCGCAGGTGCAGCTGGATCACGGTGGGCTTGGCCACCAGTTCGTAGTCCATGTCCTTGACCTCGACCACGACGCCGCCATGCAGCGGTTTGTGCTCATGGGCATGGTCGTGCTTGTCGCCGGCGGCAAAGGCAGAACCAGCCAGGGCGAGGATGATGGAGGCGAGGAAGGCTTGCGTTTTCATGGGAGTCCTTTCGGGTTGGTGGGTGTGAACAGCAACTGAGATCAAAGCGCTATCAAAGCGCTTCAGCGTCCTTGTCGTCCATCAGCGCTTCGGCCGGCTTGCGCCCGAAGAGCCAGAACATCGCGGGCGTGAGGAAGGTGTCGAGAAGGGTCGAGCTGATGAGGCCGGAGAAGATCACCACGGCCACCGGGTGCAGCACCTCGGTACCAGGCTGTTCGGCCTCGAACAGCAGCGGCGCCAGAGCGAACGCGGTGACGAGCGCGGTCATCAGCACCGGGCTCAGCCGTTCCAGCGAGCCGCGCAAGATCATCTTCTGGTCGAAGCTCTCGCCTTCGAAGCGCATCAGGTTGATGTAGTGGCTGACCTTCAGGATGCCGTTGCGCACCGAGATGCCCGCCAGCGTGATGAAGCCGACCAGGGCTGCCACGCTCAGCGGCTGGCCCGACAGCCACAGGCCGATCACCGCGCCGACCAGCGCGAGCGGGATGTTCACCATGATCAGCGCCGACAGCGCCGCCGACTTGTAGCGGCTGTAGAGCACCACGAACATCAGCGTCAGCGACACGATGGACAGCAGGCCGACGAGCCGCGAGGCCTCCTCCTGGGCCTGGAACTGGCCGCCCAGGGTGATGAAGTAGCCCTCGGGCAGCTTCGTCTCGGCGACCACCTTGCGGATGTCGGCCACGATCTCCGACAGAGCGCGCCCCGACGCATTGGCCGACAGCACGATGCGTCGCTTGCCATCGTCGCGGCTGATCTGGTTGGGCCCGTCGCCGTCCTCGATCGTCGCGATCTTCGAAAGCGGGATGCGCCCGCTCGGCGTCTCGATCAGGATCTGGCCCAGCCCTTCGACGGAGCGCGCCGATTCGGGCAGCTTCACCACCAGCGCGAAGCGCCGGCTGCCCTCGACGATCTGGGTCACCTTCTCGCCCTCGACTAGCGCCTGCAGCGCCGACAGCACCTGCGGCGCCGGCACGCCGTACTGCGCCGCCGCGGCGTAGTCGATGCGCACCTTGATCT